>Ga0210394_10000238_pt1 | contig 130260 bp, 97 predicted proteins | sample IncBWC12MmetaG_FD_160121 | JGI IMG/M metagenome (GOLD analysis project Ga0210394, IMG submission 160121) | Forest soil microbial communities from Barre Woods Harvard Forest LTER site, Petersham, Massachusetts, United States - Inc-BW-C-12-M | ecosystem: Environmental > Terrestrial > Soil >...
GGTGACGAAAGAAGTGCTCGAAGACATTGGGGCGGGAAAGCTCCCGTCTCTGGTGATCCTAAACAAGATCGACATCGTCGATTCTTCGCGAAAGGCTTTGCTGGAGAAAGAGTTCCCCGAGGCCATCGCGATGTCCGCGCTCAATCCTCAGGACATCGAGGCACTTCACTCTCGTCTCGTCACCTTCTTTCTCGATACCATAACTGAGGTGGAGATCGTCGTTCCCTACGGCAAGGAAGCTGTGCTCGCCGACATTCGCAAGAACGTCCACGTGCTCAGCGAGTCGTACGAGGAAAAGGGTGTTTGTCTCAAGGTCAAGGCGAACCCTGGCACCCTTAGCGCCTTGAAGCAACGGCTCGCTTTGTAAGAACTCCCTCAGTGGCGCCCCACTTTGCGGGCGAAACAGCCAGTGCATTTCGACTCTGCGGCATCGTGGAAGACTTTATACCAACGGGGTCAGCGAGCGGATTGCGCGGACAATTACAGTTCCGCCAGGGAGCGGTGAACGAGCGAGATGGAAATGGCTCCTTCCCCGACTGCGGAAGCTACGCGTTTCACGTTGCTCGAGCGAACATCGCCCACGGCGAAGACTCCGGGAAGGCTTGTTTCGAGCATGTAGGGAGGCCGTGCTCCGGACCACGCGAGCGTCCCCGTTGTGCCGTCCAAGTCGCGGCCGGTGAGAATGAACCCGTTGTTGTCGAGAGCGAGACAATCCGTTAGCCATTCCGTTCGTGGCGAAGCTCCCGCCATGATGAACACGTGGCGAATCTCGTGATCCGAAGTCTCGCCGCTTACCTTGTCTCGCCAAGTGATGCGCTCGAGGTGCGTGTCGCCCGCAAGGCCGACAATTTCCGTCTTGTAGTGCAGCGCGATGGCGGGATTTTCTTCGATGCGCTGAATGAGATAGCGCGACATGGTATCCGACAACTTGTCGGAGCGCACCAGCATGTACACCTTGCGCGCCGTTTGCGAGAGAAAAACAGCCGCTTGTCCCGCGGAATTGCCACCGCCGACAACTGCCACGTCCTCTCGTTCACAGAGCTGTGCTTCCATGAAGGTCGCGCCGTAGTAAATTCCTTGGCCGTTGAACTTATCGAGGTTGCTAAGCGGCGGCTCATTGTACTGCGCGCCGGTGGCTATGATGATGGCGCGCGCCGCGAGACTGTTCCCGTTGTCCAGAACCAGCTTGAAGGGCCGCTTTGCGCATTCCAAACGCACTACGCGGTGCGCGACCATCATCCTTGCTCCGAACTTTTCGGCTTGCAGGATCGCACGTGTCGTCAGTTCTTGGCCCGAGATTCCTGTTGGGAAGCCGAGATAATTTTCGATTTTGGAGCTCGATCCAGCTTGTCCCCCGGGTGCCGTGGTCTCGATCATGAGCACATCGAGACCCTCCGAGCCTGCGTAAACCGCTGCAGCCAGGCCGGCGGGACCCGCTCCCACAATAATCAGGTCGCGCACTTGCGATTCATCGATGGTGGTGTTGAATCCCAGACAATCGGCGAGTTCTTGATTGGAAGGATTGCGCAGGACGGAGCGACCGCTGCAAATGACAACGGGAATCTCGGAAAGTGTTACGGCAAAGCGGTCGAGAAGCTCTTGGGAAGTATTGTCGGTGTCGAGATCCACATACCTGTAGGGATATCCGTTCCTGCTCAAGAATTCGCGCAATCGCAATGTGTTCGCGGAGTGCCGGGAACCGAGCAGGATGACGTTGCCCTGGCCCTGACTGATGAGTTGCAGCCGGCGGAGAATGAAGGCCCGCATGAAAATTTCACTCAATTCGGCGTCTCTGGCCACAAGCGAAAGCAATCCGTCGCCCGTCAGTTCCAGGAATTCGCCGGGTTCCGTTACGCGGCCGCGCACGAGACAGCGGCGTCCGGAGATCATGGTCATTTCGCCGGTGAACTCGCCCGGCCCGTGTTTTGCAATCAGGTGTTCGCCGGAGGGATCCGGCTGCACGATCTCCATTCCTCCGGACAGGAGTACGTAGAACGGAACGTTCTCATCGCCAGGTTCGAAGAGTATGTCGCCAGCGGCGACCTGCCGCGACCGGCTACAGGCACGAATGCGATCGATCTGGGAAACGGAAAGAACCGGAAAGGCTTGTGTGCGGGCATCGAGCGCGCTGGGTAGTAGCGGTGAAAACATCCTTCCTTCGAACCTTCAAGATGGTTGCCTGTCGCCGGAAAACCATCCTACCGCATCAGCTCATGCTTTCCTGGAGCTGTTCCCGTTTTGTACAACGGCCGCCGCGATGTGGCGCTTGATGCAGACAATGGCGAGGCTGCGGGGGAAGATCGCTTTCCCTGAGGTTCCGAATGGAATCGACGACCGACGGCTCGCGAATCCCACGCCTTGCGGAATTCGCTAGAATAAAAAACTAACTCTTCCGGTCCCATAACGCCGAAAGGAGCATCCGGCTTTCGCAAAGCACCCAAAGTAGTTTGGTGGACGAGACCGGGATCGAACCGGCGACCTCCTCGAGTGCCATCTTCAGCAGCCGTCGGTACACGGGCTTGAGGTCCGTGCACGCGCCGACGGTTCTGAGACATCGCGCGCGCGCATAGTTGTCGGGACAGTGACCGAGGCGAGTTTGGGTTGAATCATTTCGCGATAAGTCTTGTCGTCAAGCCATTCTGGTTTGTCTGCTGGATTCCACGCTTTCAGCGCGGCGGCCTGTCGACTCAACAATCCCTGTTACGATGAAGTAGTGTGGTCTAACATTGTTCACATGCGTCTGGATTCCCTATATGCCGAGACCGGTTTGTATGCAGTCCATCTTCGTCCTCTTCGTCCTCTTCGTCCATCTTCGTTGACTTGCCTATCGGTGGAACCTAAGATGAGCGCGAAATGCCGGACCCATCATCCCTGATCGGCCAAACCATCTCGCACTATCGCATTGTCGAGAAGCTGGGCGGCGGCGGGATGGGTGTTGTCTACAAGGCAGAGGATATGCGGCTGCACCGCTTTGTGGCACTGAAGTTCCTGCCGGAGAATGTAGCAAAAGACTCACAAGCATTGGCACGATTTGAGCGAGAGGCGCAGGCGGCGTCTGCACTGAACCATCCGAATATCTGCACGATATATGACATCGGGGAACAAGAGGGGAAGGCGTTCATCGCCATGGAATACCTGGATGGCATGACGCTGAAGCATTTGATTAGTGGGCAGCCGACAGAGCTGGAGCGGCTGCTGGATCTGGCGATTGAGGTAACGGAAGGATTGGATGCGGCGCACAGTGAAGGGATTGTCCACCGTGATATGAAGCCAGCGAATATTTTCGTGACGAAAAGGGGGCACGCGAAGATTTTGGATTTTGGGTTGGCGAAGGTGACGACAGCGAAAGTGGCTGCCGGAGACGGGGGTACCGCTACACTCGCAACTCTAGAAGTGCAGTCGGATCAGCTGACCAGCCCCGGCAGCACCGTCGGCACCGTCGTCTACATGTCTCCCGAGCAGGTGCTGGGGAAACCGCTCGACCCCCGAACCGATCTTTTTTCTTTCGGCGTGGTTCTCTACGAAATGGCCACCGGCTTCCTGCCCTTTGCCGGAGAAAGCACTGGCGCCGTCTTCGATTCGATACTCCACAAGACGCCCATCGAACCAGTCAGGCTCAACACCTCTTTGCCGGCAGAACTGCAACGCATTATCGACAAGGCCCTGGAGAAGGACCGCGATCTTCGCTACAACTCGGCGGCAGAATTGCGTACCGACCTGAAGCGTCTGAAGCGAGATACTAGTTCCGGGAAAGTGAGGCGAGGAAGCGGCGAGGTAACCGGCGCGAGCCCCACGGCTGGCTATGGCTCTGCGGACGCTCAAGCGAGCTCGGTCGGCGCTGTCACGGCCGCTGGTATTGCCAGGAAGCGCTACGCTCTCATCGCTGCAGGCCTGCTGGTACTCGTTGTAGGGCTTGCGGCGTATCGCTTTTTGCCCCGCTCGAACGGCTTCGCCGGAGACGGGAAGGTCACGCAAATCAGTCATTGGAACAAGCCGATGAACAGCGCCGTGCTTTCTCCCGACGGGCGCACGGTGGCCTTTACCTCCACGGTCGCAGAAATTGATCAGGTCTTTGTAATACTAGCCTCCGGCGGAGAACCGCTGCAACTCACGAACGATTCGACAAACAAAGTCGTGAGTAGCTTTTCGCCGGATGGCACCCAGATCTATTACGACGTCGGTTTCTCAGACGAAACCCGCAGTGTGCCGACGCTTGGTGGCGCCTCCACGATCGTCGTTTCCGGACAAGGCCTGAAACCCTCTCCGGATGGCTCTTTTCTGTATTTCATCAGGCAGTTCAATGGAAACGCCGTCTTCCGCAGGTCGAAGGCGGGACTCGCGGAGGAAATGATTTTTCAAGCGGCCGCGGGCTCGAGCGCGACGGATCTCCTGCCCTTCCCCGACAGCCAGGATCTGGTCGTCACCACGGGAAATGACGTAGTGTCCGGTTCGACCAGCCTGACCCTCTTCCGTGTCAACGGGAAAACTCATGCTTCGCAGAAAATCGGCGAATTGACCGGAAGCCCCACGGGCCTCGTCTGGGAGCAGCCGGGCAAAACCCTGCTCTGCAGCCGGACAGTCAACGACGTCACCAATATTTGGGAGTACCGTCTAGCCGATGGCGCACTCCGGCAGGTGACTTTCGGCGCTGGTCCGGATCTGTCTCCCATGCTCGACCCTTCCGGAAGGGGAATGTGTTTTGTAAATGGCAAGCGATCGGGTTTCCTCACCGTTTACCACCCAAAGACGAAACAGTCGCGGGATTTGGTCTCGGAGGAGGCCACACAGCCCGCGATCTCCTGGGATGGTCGACGCGTCTCCTACATCACTCTTTCTGGAAATGCCCAGCAGGGAGATCTTTGGATTTCGGACCTGGACGGCAGCAATCGCGTCAAAATTGCCTCCGGCACAGCGCTAACCACCGTTGCATTCTCCTCCGACGATTCGAAGTTCATGTTCGCCGACAGAGAGAGTGGTGCGCAGAAGATCTACATCGTTCGCAGCGATGGCACGGGCCTCCGTCAAGTTCCCTGGACGGGTTCTTCGGGTGGGTGGGGCTCGCCAAGCCCAGATCCGAACTATGTCTATCTGGGGGGCCAGGAGACGGACTTATCCAAGCCCTCGATCTGGAAAGTGCCGGTGGACGGCGCAAAGATCGAGAAGCTTGGGGACAATTGCGGAGCGATCTGGGACGCTTCGTCGGATGAAGGGTATCTGCTTTCCTCGATGAACACGGGAACGGAAGCTATCGGTGTGAGTGAATTCTCGCTGGCGGAGCGAAAATGCATACCGTTGCTGCCGGAACTCAGCACACTGGTCGTGCATTTTTCTTCCGATGGCAAGTTCATCCTGTACCTGGCCGCCTCGCACGGTGAGACCACCGTGTATCGCCAACCCTGGCACGACGGGAAACTCACCGGGCCCTCGCAAGTTGCCTTCAAGCTTCCGTTTGCGTTTCGCCAGGGCTATTCCGGCGCCGCCTATGATTTCACCAAAGACCTTTCAACCATCGTGTACGCTCGCCCCGGCGGTCACGCCGACCTCTATCTTCTCAGTCAGAAATGACTCCCCAGTTTCCGACTGCAAATCGGCAGAACCTGCGCATTGCAGAGCGACACCGCCAAAGGCAAGTCTTCCTATCAAGATTTCCTCACGCTCTGGAAAGACGCCGACCCTGACATTCCTATCCTCATCGCTGCCAAAGTGGAATACACCAAGGTGCGCTAGCACAATGGTCTGAGAGAATCCGTACCGTTCTAATTAGGGCGTCTGGCCTTCGGCCAATCTAACTTGCTCCTGTGCCGAGTGCTCTGCAGTTATGAAGCGTATATACGCCAGAAAATGTTGGCTCGGGGCGAAATCTCGTTCATCGAATCGGCCAAAAGTGCTATCTAAGCGGGTGGAGATCACTATGAAAATTGTCGCCCTCCAACGGTACCGTAGCCGCAATCCTAGGGGCTATTTTCAAGACCTTCCTCGGGAAACTCGGTTCATGGCTTATTGAGGGCTGAAAAAGTTCCTCTCGCCGGCGCCGCGATCTACCTGCCTGGCGATTTGCCATTTTGGTGGGAACAGCAAAGCGATTGGCGCTCAATCCGCCGACTTCTGCTTGGGGACGTTCCATGCACGCAAAGCGTGGAGGGTTCTTCCGATTACCGGGGACTTATCGGGAGTTAACGCAATGGAGATGCAAGGATTCACTGGCAAAATCATAGCAATTCAGAATTTGGCTTCGGTGTTTAGGATGTTCGGGGCTTCACTGTGGGAGACCGACGCGGCGTATAAGGTCTTGAAACCGTCCATCCGTCCGAATTCCATCGAACACCGGATCGGCATTGAGGGTGACCATTAAATCGCCACGATCTTGAAAGCCTTTCTCCAGCCATTCAAAAGCGCAATCTCCTTCTCCAACTCGCGCGCACGCTTGGGCCACCATTCCAGCATTGACGTATCCCGATTTTGCAGCCTCTTGATATTGCTCAAGACGACTCCGCCAGAAGCCTCTTGCGCCGGACTTGTCAAACGCTTCCTGCAGCCGGGCAATTGTTTGCGGCTCGGCCCCGGAGAGGCTTTCAAATCTCAAGTATTCCTGAACCGATTCCGTCGATTTACCCATTTGCTCGTAGACGAGCGCCAGGTCGTAGTGGTTCCAGGGATTGTGTGTGTGTCCAACGCGATCTCGGCCTTCGCTAACTGCGCCGCCTCATCGTATCGACGCGCCAAGTAGGCGACCCAGATGGGATTATCGTTCCCTAGCAAATAAGGGTCGAGGCTGATCGCTTGCCTCGTATGAAACAGGGCTTCGTCCGTTCGACCCAAGTTGACCAACTCCCAAGCATAAAGGTTGTGCGCATTAACATTGTTCGGATCTAGCTCCAGCGCCCGCTTATATTCCTTCTCCGCGCCAACCCAGTTCCAGTCGTAACAAAGTTCAATGTAACCCACGGTATGAGCACTGGGGAGGGTCTCGTCGAGAGCTAGCGCCTTCTGTGCGGACTCTCAGGCCTTGGGCATTGTCGCTCGCGGCCCGGCTTCCCCGGGATACCACGAAGCATAGACTCCAGCCAAGCCCGCGTATGCAAGGGCGTACGTTGGATCTTTTTGAATCGATTGTTGGAAATAGCCGACGGCATTCTGCGCGCCTTCAGCGGTCTCCGAACTCCTGGCACGCAGTCCACGGAAATAGAGATCTTGAGCGGCAGGGTTTACTGTATGGCCGCTCAAGCGCGACTGTTCCTGTGGTTTCAAGGTGATTTGAATTTCTCGAACAACAGCCTGTGATATTTTCGCCTGCACGCTCAAAACGTCTCCAACTACAGGACGCAAAGGTTTGTGGGCATGGGCCTTACCCCTTGAGTCTCATTCGTGTCTCATTCGTTGACTTGCCTTCTGGCGCAACCTAACATGTGCGGCAAATGCCAGGCACCGACGCTCTCATCGGCCAGACCATCTCGCATTACCGCATCCTCGAAAGGCTCGGGGGCGGCGGTATGGGCGTGGTCTACAAGGCCGAGGACACACGGCTGCACCGCAATGTGGCGCTGAAATTCCTGCCTGCCAAAATGCTTCACGACCCTGCCGCGCTGGAACGCTTCCGCCGCGAAGCGCAGGCCGCCTCTGCGTTGAATCACCCGAATATCTGCACGATTCACGACATCGGTGAACAGGACGGCCAGCATTTCATTGCGATGGAATTTCTCGACGGCGAAACGCTGAAGCACCGGATTTCTGGCAAGCCGCTACCGTTCGAGGAGACGCTGGAACTAGCAATTCAGATTGCCGATGCGCTCAGCGCAGCACACGCCCAAGGAATAATCCATCGGGACATCAAGCCAGCAAACCTATTTGTGACCAAACTGGGCAACGCCAAAGTCCTCGATTTTGGTCTGGCGAAGGTTGTCCCCGCTGGTGCGAGCGTCGGTGTGTCACAGATGCCGACGGCCACGGGGCCAGAATACTTGACTAGCCCAGGCTCCACGATGGGCACGATAGCGTACATGTCGCCGGAACAGGCACGCGGCGAAGAACTGGATGCACGAACAGATTTGTTCTCATTTGGCGCAGGTCTCTACGAGATGGCGACAGGACGGATGGCCTTCCCGGGAAATAGTGCAGCGGCCATCCATGACGCGATTTTGAATCGAGCGCCGACTCCGCTTGCACGATTGAATCCTGACTTGCCGCCGGAACTAGAGCGCATCGTCAACAAGGCGCTGGAGAAAGACAAGAGGTTGAGATACCAGAGCGCCGCCGATATTCGTACCGACCTGCAACGGCTGAAGCGGGACAGAGAATCTGCGCGGCTGCCAGCAACAACAACCGCAGTAGTTGCTGTGAACGAGCGGCGAGGAATGTGGTGGAAAGCGGGCGTTCCCGCTGCACTCGTGCTTGCGGCGCTTGCCGCAGTCAGTTACTTCTACTTCCACCGCACACCGAAACTCACGGACAAAGACACCATCGTGCTTGCGGATTTCGTGAACTCGACCGGCGATCCGGTATTCGATGGCACGCTTCGCCAAGGTCTGTCGGTGCAGTTGGAACAGTCCCCGTTCCTGAACATCGTCTCCGACCAACAGATTCAACAAACACTCCCGCTGATGCATCAACCGGCCGATGCAAAGTTGGCCCCAGCGATTGCGCGGCAACTTTGCCAGAGGATAGGTGGTACCGCGGTTCTCGTCGGTTCCATAGCTCAGATCGGTACCCAATACCTTCTTACCCTCAAGGCGACCAACTGTGGCAGCGGCGAATTGTTGGCAAGCACAGAAGAGCAGGCCAGCGACAAAAACCACGTGCTCGAAGCTTTGGGTAAGACGGCTTCCGATATTCGCAGCAAGCTCGGCGAGTCCCTTGCCACGGTCCAAAGGTTCGCTACCCCGCTCGAACAGGCGACTACCCCCTCTCTGGAGGCCTTCCAGGCTTACAGCATGGGAAGGAAAGCAATGGCGGCGGCCGAGTGGGCCGCGGCCCTTCCGTTTTTTCAGAGAGCTGTCTCTCTGGACCCGAAATTCGCCATGGCTTATGCAAGACTGGGGACCACCTACGCGAATCTCGGTGAATCCATCTTGGGTGCCGAAAACACGCGGAAGGCCTACGAGTTGAGCGAAGGGGTAAGCGAGGGAGAAAAGTTCTACCTCGAGTCGCATTATTATGAAAATGTGACTGGCGACCTGGAAAGCGCCCGGAAAGTCTATCAGCTCTGGGCGCAAACGTATCCTCGAGAGTGGCGCCCGAGGGCACCGCTGTACGTCATCTATTCAGCCCTGGGCCAGTACGAGGAGGCTCACAACCAGGCCCGCGAGGGCATTCGCCTTCAACCGGACAGCGGCATGAACTATAATATCCTCGTTTCGTCCTACATCACCCTTGATCGTCTGGACGACGCCCGGGCTGCAGCGCTCGAGGCCCGTGTCAAAAACCTCGATTCATCCGATTTGCACGACACTCTGTACTACCTTGCGTTCTTGAGGAATGACGCAGCGGGGATGGCACAGGAGCTGGCTTGGGCTACAGGTAAGCCCGGAGTGGAAGATGAGCTGTTCGCTGCAGAGGCGAATACGGCCGCTTATTTTGGCCACCTGGAGAAGGCACGAGAATTTTTCCGCCGGGCGGTCGCTTCAGCCGAGCGGGCCGGAAAGAAAGAAGTGGCAGCGGCCTACGAAGCCCATGCTGCATGGACGGAGGCCTTATTCGGTTATACCGAAGTGGCCCGGCAGCGGGCCGCAGTTGCGCTCGGCCGTTCGGCAGGGCGTCGAGTACAGTACGAAGCAGGACTGGCGCTGGCCCTTGCACGAGACACGATCCAGGCACAAAGAATCGCGGATGATTTGGCAAAGAGTTTCCCTGAGAACACCGTGGTCCAGTTCAATTACCTGCCGGCGATTCGGGCTCAACTCCTCCTGGCCTCTGACGATTCATCCAAGGCCCTCGAGGCCCTAAAGGGTTCGTCCGCGTATGAACTGGGGATCGCGGGCGGGCTATTTCCGGTCTACGTACATGGCGAGGCGTGCTTAGCCGCAAAGCAGAGCGTGGAAGCAGCCCTTCAGTTTCAGAAGATCCTTAACCATCGTGGACTTGTCTTGAACTCACCGATTGGAGCTCTGGCCCGACTTCAGCTGGGTCGTGCCTATCCTCTCCAAGGCGACACCGCCAAAGCTAAGGCCGCATATCAGGATTTCCTCACCCTCTGGAAAGACGCCGACCCTGACATCCCCATCCTCATCGCTGCCAAGGCGGAGTATGCGAAGCTGAAATAGCTCCCTGATTCTCATGCGCAGGATTGATGCAATGCCTAAGTAGCGATAGATTTCCGTTCACCAGTTATCCGACCCGACAGCGGCAAGCTAATCTCTGAGAAGTCGGCGTAGCCGATTCTTTCTGAGAAGGAGACGAGAGAATGACCATTCAACGGATTGGGACAACCGAGGGCGTAAAGGAAGTGTATGGCGTGAAAGTAATCCCGCTCATCAGCTTGGTCGTGGTGCACAACGGGATTGTTAGTACCTGCGGCGTGACGGCCGAGCCGACCGGCGATGTAAAAGTGCAGACTAAGAAGGTGCTGGAAACCATCGACAGGCTTCTTGAGACAGCTGGCACCCACAAATCGAAACTCTTGACCACTCACGTATGGCTGGCGGATTGGAGGGATTTTGAGGACCACAATTCCGTTTGGAACGAATGGGTGGACCGACAAAACCTTCCCGTACGTGTCTGCGTCCAGACTCCACTCTGGCGGCCAAACATACTGGTTGAAATCATGGTGACTGCTGCGCAATAGCGGGAATTTGCGGCGAGTTCTCATGGCTGCCAAAGCGGAGTACGCGAAGCTTCATTAGTCCGGTGCGCTGTTTCGTTTGTATAAGGCAACCACGCATGGAGTAGGTTAAAAGCGGTAACTCCACCCGCACACGGGCAAGAACGCGAACCTGTGCACGGACAAATTTTTTGGAATTTCACTTTTTGCGCGCGAATCGCTCAAGTGAGGCGCTCAGTCGAACTATTCGGGCAAATTCATTTGGCGGAGCAGCTTCAGGAACCGCGGATCCGACCGCAGCGAATCGAATCGTGGATCCACTTTGAGGAGAATGACAAAAGGTGCGCGCAGCTCAATAGCTTTTTCCAACGAACGGAATGCTTCGTCTTTTTCGCCCAGGCCAGTGTAGACGAGGGCGGTGCCTAAGGCCCGCCAGGGAATGTACTGCACTCGATCCAGAACCTCTAGGGCCTCCTCTCGTTTACCGGCCACGGCCAGCGCGTTGGCCAGCTCCGTGGCAGTGTGCTCAAACATTGTGGAGGACTTGAGCGCCCCTCGAAGTTCCGCAATCGCCTCTTCATACCTGCCCATTTGTACGTAAGCAGCCCCAAGGCAGTGATGATAATTCCATTCGAGGTGGTTTGGGCTTCTGTCCACCAAGCCTTTGCAGCGCTCGATCAATTCGTCGTAGCGACGCGCATAATAGAGTGAGAAAGTCGCAGCTGCGTATATTTCAAGGGACGCTGGGTTCAATTCTTGCGCGCGCTGGATTTGTGCCTCTGCCTCTGTCATCCGGCCTTGGAAGATGAGAAGGTCTGCATACCACCAGTGTGCTGAGGCATTGCTGGGATTCACCTCGATGGCACGTAGCGACTCGACTTCGGCTCCGGACCAATCCCATGCATACAGACGAAGAATCGCCTGGGTGTAGTGAGCTGCACTCAGGCCGTCGTCCAGTTCAAGCGCCTTCTGCGATGCAGCACGGGCCTTCTCGAATAGCTCCGTCTGGTGAGCGGGCTCGTACATGACAAGGGAAATGTACACCTCCGCAAGGCTGGCATAGGCGGGCGCAAACGTGGGGTCGAGCTCAACTACCTGCTGGAAATCGGCAAGCGCTTTATCGAGATTTTCCTTTGTTCGTCTGTCCAGGAAATAGCGGCCTCGAAAATAGGCTTCGTTCGCAACGGGGTTGACGCCGCGAGCACCAGCTAACCGTGTCTCCTCCTGCGGCGTCAGCGTGACCTTGATCTCCTTGGCGAATGTCCGCGCCATCTCACCATACAAAGCCAAAATGTCGCTCACTTGACGGTCATAGCTATTGGCCCAAAGATGGCGGTCCCGCGCTGCCTCGATCAACTGCACGGAAACGCGCACCCGGTCATCGACACGTAGGACAGAACCCTCGACGACCGCGTCGACCATCAATTCGCGCGCGATTTGGGGCATCGGTTTTTTCACACCCTTGTACTGCAATATGGACTGTCGGGAGATTACCCGCAATGCGCTGATCTTCCCCAGCTCCGTCAGCAGCGCCTCGGTCATTCCGTCCGCGAAATAATCCTGTCCCGGGTCACCCGATAGGTTCTCGAAGGGCAAAACCGCGAGCGACCGGTAGCCTTTGTCTGCCGACTGTTCAGCAGCCATCCGAGGACGAGACTGGCTCTCCATAGCCAAGGTCTCAACTTCCTGCACTACCGTGCGCACCGCTGCCGTAAAACGATAGCCTCGTCCAGGGAGGGTCACGATGTAGCGCCGGTCTTCGGGAGTATCTCCTAGGGCTTTGCGGAGTATAAAGATGTTCTGGCTCAGATTTGCTTCTTCGACAAAGCTATCCGGCCACACAGCCTTCATTAGCTCATCCTTGGAAACCACCTCTCGACTGTGGCGAATCAGGCTCAGGAGGGTGTCAAACGCTTTAGGGGTAATGGCCACCGGCTGGTCATCACGCAGAAGTACCTGCTTGTCGGGATCAACCCGAAAGGGGCCAAACTCGTAGAGGACTTTTGGGCCCGTACACATGCCAAATGCTCTGAAGTCGGCTTCCAGTCCCGGGGAGCAAGTACCAGACGGTCATTTACGCGGCAATCTATCACGTATACATGCCTTCAGCAACAACGGCACCCGTTGGTGGGCGCCACCACCCAAGAAGCGGACAGATCGCTCGTGCCGTCCGCAGCCCCTCCCATCGGTTGGAAAACATTCATTGAGAACCTTTGAGGAATTCTGAGGTGGTTTCTAAGGACTTTTAATCGGGCATTCGCACAGGATATGCGCATTCGGACCGGGGATGCAGACGAGGAAGGACAAAAAACATGGCCACAAAAAGCGATGCTGCAGAAAAAGCAGAGCCTGAGCTGGTGATCTCGAAAGTATTTGACGCGCCGCGGGAGCTCGTGTTCAAGGCGTGGACGGAACCTGAACGAATGAAGCGCTGGGCGGTTCCGGATGGTTTTACGATGCCGATCTGCAAGATCGATCCGCGCCCAGGTGGCGGTTTTCACTATTGCAGACGCTCGTCTGAAGGTCTCGAGTTTTGGCAAAAGGGTTTCTATCGCGAAGTGGTAGTGCCGGAGAGGCTTGTCTTAACCGAGTTTCGCTCGGATCAGGAAGGCAACATGGTTCGACACCCAGCTAACCCGAACTGGCCGCCACAACTCTCGAGCACGTTGACGTTCTCCGAACAGGAAGGCAAGACGGCCATCACAATTCGGATGGTCTCACATTCCGCGACGGAGGCAGAGCGCAAGACCTTTGAAGCCGCGCACGAATTACTGCAGACGAGCATTGGCGCCGCCCTCGATAAGCTCGCGGAATCCATATCGAAGGCCTGCGCCCAGTAACGGTGCAAAGGAGGCTCTATGAGCCGCAGTTCTATATTTGTGACGATAGCGTTTCTCGCAGGATGCGGCATCGGCTACTTCGCCCGAAACACTGGTATAGGCACGCCTCACGGAACAGACACGCACGCGGCAGACTTGGCTGCCATCGACAGACTTGACCAAGAAGATATTGAAGTCACGCTATCCCAAGATCTGAAAGGGCTTGCAGGCGTCTGGGCGGAGGATGGGGTCGAATTACGCCGGGGAATCCGCCTACAGTCGGCAAGGCGGCCATCGCGGCTGAGAATGAGAAGGGCCATGCGGAGCACCCGGAGTTCAAGGTATTGAAGTACGCGCCCGACGTCAAAAATTTCCAAATCGCTATCGCGGATGGGTGGGCGATTGAGGTCGGCTCAGTTGAGGCCACGTACAGGTTGTCTGCAAAGGACAATCCGGTCAATGTCAACGACAAAGGCATGCGTCTGCTGAAGCGACAGAGCGATGGTTCGTGGAAATTCGTGCTGGTAGGGCTGAAATAACGGCCCGAAATAGCGGAATGGAGAGCGGCGATCAGGGGCGTGTATAGGAGAGGGGATTATCGACGCCCGGCGATAAAGAGATCGAACTTTGTACTGTCTTGGCGCAGCCGGGCTTCAAAGGTGAATCCAATGGAAACTGTACTCGGTGTTTTTGCTTCGCGTGAACGAGCCGAAGAAACCGCAAAGGAGCTGCTGGACAAACATGTCCCTCAAGAGGCAATCGTCTTTCTGACTCGATCCGAAAGTGAGGCCATGTACCTCGGCAAGACTCTCGGCGCCTTCATCGGTGGTTTCGTTGGTGGAGGCGTCGGCGTATCGGCGGGAGTGGTGGCTGCGACACTGTTTTCGATTCCAGGAATCGGGCAAGTGTTCGCCCTGGGAGTCGGTGCCACTGCCGCACTCGGACTTGCCGGTGTTGCCGTGGGCAAAGCGTTGGCAGCAACGCCGAATTTATCACTAGAGAGAGCAATGGAGACTCCTCAGCCGACTCCCGACGAAAAGTCTTCCGAAGAGCTGTTGTTCCTTGGAGAAGTATTGAAGGGAGGGCGCTCTCTCATCCTTGTGCGGACCGATTCGCAAGAAATCGCAACAGCGGCAGCCGAAGTCCTGGATCGCATGGGAATTAGCGCGCAATGGCGCTTAAGTGGAAGAATGCAAACCACGGCGCGGCACATCGGCGACATATCGGTACTTGATGTGCAGGGCAGGATCACCGTCGGCGAGGGCAACATCATGCTTCGAGAAGTCGTCACGAACCTGCTTGAAAAGGGAAACAAGAGAATCCTTTTAAACTTGCGCAAAGTCGGATACATCGATAGCGCGGGACTGGGCGAGCTGGTGAGAACGCACATCAGCCTTCAGAGGCAGGGCGGCAAGCTCAAAATGGTCAACCTCGATCAAAAAGTACAAGACCTGCTCAAGGCAACCAGTTTGCACAGGGTCTTCGACGTTTACCAGGACGAGGCCAGCGCAATCCAGTCATTTGGACCATAGGCTACAGGAGGAACGGATAGACGGCAAACTGGGCGGTTTCGTACCACGCAGAATCAACGAGCGAGACAGCTCAAGAAATATTTCGGTCCTACTCCAGTGGCGCGGATTACGGCGGATTCCGTTCTGGCTTATATGACAGAGCGTAAACAGGCGCACATGTCCAACGGCACGATCAACAGAGACTTGGACGTATTGCGAGGCGTGTTGAAACGCGCCAAGCGCTGGCATCTCATAGCGGACGATATTCGTCCTTTACCCGTGCGACAGAACGTTGGCCGCGTTCTGGCTGACGATGAAAAGCTCCGACTGCTCAAGTTGGCCGCCAGCAGGCCCGAATGGCAGAATGCTCGCTTCGCCGCACAGCTGGCTTTCAATACGACGATGCGTGCGGGTGAGATCCGGGGGCTGCGCTAGGGTAATGTCGACCTGATTGAGCGAACTCTCTCCATTCAGCGCGCCTCAACTAAGACCGATGCGGGGGAGCGCATCATCCCGTTGAACGGCGCCGCGTGGGCCGTGATTCTGGAATTGAGGGACCGAGCCAAGCTGCTGTTCGGAGCGGAGCCGCAGCAGGATTGGTACGTCTTCCCTCACGCTGAAGGTTTGCATAATCCCGATCCCACCAAGCCAATGACCGGCTGGCGCACGGCATGGCGCAACCTCACGCGTCTGATAAAATGCCCGAAGTGTGGCGAGCAACAGAAACCTGGAGAGAAGTGTCAAAACGCCGAGTGCGGCGCCGATATCAGCAAAGTCGAAAGCCCAACTCATGGCCTGCGCTTCCACGATCTGCGGCATCATGCCATTACCGAGCTTGCCGAGTCCCAGACCAGCGACCAGACGATCATGAGCATTGCCGGACATGTCTCTGCGAAGATGCTCGCGCACTACAGTCACGTTCGTCTCGACGCCAAACGGAAGGCAGTCTCGGCTATGTCGGGCGGGGGTTCAGGGGGTGGTTACGGCACAAACGACGGCACAAAACCACACTCAGGTACCGCCGCCAATTCGCAAGTGATAAAAATGGTGGACGAGAAGGGATTCGAACCCTCGGCCTCCTCGTTGCGAACGAGGCGCTCTCCCAGCTGAGCTACTCGCCCAGTCCTACCAATTGATAAATGCATTGTACATCAACCACTTGACTGATTTCTAGTTGGGTTCATTGGGACCATTGCACCTGCTCGATTCACCGAGCGAAAATCGCTCATCTAAGAGTGCGGATGGAAGGGTGGCGACAGAGGCGGCCTGGCTGAACGGGAAAACGAGAGAAGAACTCATGGAAAGAGCAAAACACTCTCCCGATCCTACGCAATCACGGGCCCGCGTGCGCCTCCAACTCCAAATCCTCACCTGCAACACCGAGGTAATCCTGCAGCACAGCAACCACAAGCGCATGGTCTTCCCGCTGAGGCAAACCGGAAACGGTAATCGCGCCGACACACCCGCTTCCCTCCAGGAAAATCGGGAAGCAGCCTCCATGAGCCGCATAGTCCTTTAGGTCCAGACCCGCTTTTTCCTGCAGCGTCGTTCGATCGCGTTCATGCTTCAAACCTATGGCGTAGGAACTCCGATGATAGCGCTGCACAACGTTGCGCTTGCGCCGAATCCAATCCCAATTGTCCGGCGTCGTTCCTGCCATCGCGTACGAAAAAAGTGTGTGCCCGATAAGATGGATTTCGATGGCCACCGCAACCTGCCGTTTTTCTGCGGCGGCTTTCAGTGCGGCTCCGACCGCCCAAGCCACTTCCGAATCAAACTTCTTGAACCGCAAGCGTTTTTCCTGCAACGCAATTGTCTCAAGATCATGATCAATACTCACAAGAACATCTCCTTGGCTAACGAAGCCTCACGTCTTTTGGACTAGGGTGTAGCGGTGCGGTCGTAGCGCCGTTGTTTTTAGCCCGGCGCGGCGCAAGACGGCCTGAAGGCGCGGCGCTACACGCCGCTCGGTGCACGCATTGGCTTTTATCCTAATTCCAAAGAGCACTCCCTTGTCATCCTGTTTCAACTTCAGAATTCAGGTTAAAACACCGTTTGCAGCCGCAACGCAAGGCTCCGAGAAGGCCCAATGGCGTTCCCCGAAAACAACCCGCCAAAATCGATCACATCGAGCACATTGTTCAAGTTCTGTCCATCCGCCTGCAACCGCACCGTCAGGCGATCGGACTTGTGAATATCCGCGCCCGCCGAAGCATTCACCTGAAACGAAGGATAAATTCGCCCGCGGCTGAAATTAATGCGATCCACAACCTGCTGTCCATATTGCGCAAGCGCTTCCGCGTACGTGCCGTTGAAGTCGAACGGCAGCCCGCTGTCGAACTGTATCCCGCCCGCCACCCACACGCGCTGTGTAACCTGATAACGGACCCGTCCCCGCACCGTGTTGCGCTGATCCTGCGAATCCGGAAAATGCCCCGTGGTTGGCAACACCGTGTCGCTGCCGAGAAACAAACCGCCCGTCACCGGGAACCACGCATTGCCAAGCGTATACGAATAACTCACAAAACCGGAAAAGCGATTCCAGTCCAGCAGTTCAACCTTCGCCTCCGCCCCATGAATGATCGCTTTTCGAAACGAAATCGGGAAGCTGATGGTCGTGTTGTTGATCTGATCGTCGTCCGCGTAATTGTTCACCAGCCGCCGGAAATAATTTGCGTCCAGTCTGAATTTCTTGAACAGCACCTTCGTCAGCCCCGCTTCATAGTAATTTCCTTCCGAAGGCTCAACCGGCAATTGCAGCGAAACCGGATTCAAACTTGTAGCTGCCGTCGAACTCGACAGCAGAATATTCTCGAACGACGGTGTTTGAAACACGCGGTCGTAGGAAAAATGCAGCACCATCTCCGTGGAAGGGAAGTATCGTGAGATAGCGAATCGCGGGTCCACTGCCTGTCGGTTCAAAACCAATTGGTAGTGATCCCACCGCAGCCCTACATTCAGCGCCCAATTGCCCAGCCGGATTAAATCCTGTGCATACACCGCCTGCTCGAGGTCGGGTCGGTTCGCGGAAAACTGAAACGTCAGGGGTGTCCGGGGCGCGAACTGCGTTGGGTCGGTAATAAAGTAGCCGAAATTCTCGTTCAGATATGTGACGTCGGACTCCGCTCCAAACTTCCACTCATGACGCCCGCGGTTCACCGTGACTGAGCCTTTGACATACCCTTCGCGAAACCAATTTTGTTGCGACACGATAATCGGCGTGGAGTGCGCATTTGAATAGAAATCATTCGCGTTATTGCGAATCATCCCCCGAAAATCCGCGACCGCATTCGAAGAAAAAGTATGCTGGTACGAAACCGTACCCATCGTCTCGATGTTGTCCGCGTTTTGCCGTTGCCCCGCCGTCTGCTGCACCAGCTCGTTCGGAATGTCGTACCGCGACAGTCCATGCCGCACCGTCAGGTTCAACCGGTCTTTCGCCGTCAACTCGCGCTGGTAGCGCATCGAAAAATCCCCAAGCGTCCCCGTGTTCGAATAGTTCTGCGGCACCACAGGATTCAGATAATGGTCCGTCATGCTTCCTGTGGCGCTCGCGGCCAGCGTGCTGGCTCGCCATGCATACTGCCCTTGCACAAAAGCCCCGGCCGAATCGAAGCTGCCCCCGGAAAGCACCGCCTGGCCGTGAAAGCCCGGCTGCGAATCTTCCAGCGTATTCACCTCGACGATTCCCCCCATTTTTCTGCCGTATTCTGCCGGTATCCCCGCTGTGTAAATCGTCATCGATTGCACATCGTCCGCCTCAATCTCCGGACCGAAGCTCGGCGAGCGGTTATCCGTCAGCGGAATCCCGTCCACCACAAACTGTGTTTGATATTCCGACCCGCGCGGGTGCAGCACCGCGTTTCCTTCATACAGCCAACCCGGTTGCGAATTCACCAGGTCCTGCAGCGAACGCCCGGGAAGGGAACCGACTCGGTTCTGAATCGTACTCGATCCGATCTGGTTGACCGAGCCCGCCTGATCCGGATTAATCATAGTGTCGACCGCGCTCACCGTCACCGACTGCGCCACTGACGGAAGGTCCAGGCGAATCGTGAGCTCCGTTGGAATCGACGACCGTATCTCAACCGACTCCGACACGTCCGCAAATCCCGCGCCTTTGATCTCAAGCTGGTAAATCCCGAAGGGCAGCCGCTCCACGTTCAACTCACCCTGTTCGCTGGTTGTCAGCGTCTTTCGATACTGGTTCGCATCGCTGGTGATCTGCACCGCCGTCTTCACTCCCAGCCCCGCGGGATCGCTCACCTTCAGCCGCAATTCTCCCTTGTTGCTCTGCGAGAATACCGCCAGAGCGCAAAAGAGAAAAACCGCCGCAAATCGTCTCAACAAGAACCAGCTCCTTGCACCACACGCCTGACTCCATCGTACCGGAAGTCGAACACGCCACGATCCCATCGCATTTGCCCCAATGCGCCACTGATAACCGCGCGGGGCGGAATCGTTGACTATTGTATTTTGTGTCCCCGTCAATCCGGGTAGCGCTGGGCGCAGGGGCCTAAAGTAAAGGGTGCGTTTCCAGAGCGATGATTGATACGGGCCTCCCTAGCTGTTTGGGGAGCTCTGCTCCAACTTCGCCGCGTTGCACCGTGCTCGCCGGCAACAGCGCCGTGAACACTTTCGTTTCCGAACCAATTTCGAAAATCGTGTCGCCGTTGACCGGACGCGGATCGCCCTTCTCCAGATGCCCGTACCGAATCACGCGCCGTCCCGCGGACCCGATGATGCCTACGACGATGCCCACGCTCTGGTGTTGGCGGTCGAGTCGATCGACCAGCATTTGCGGAGTTTCAGAATCTGTGGCCATACCCGACTACGAAACCGACTGGGATGACGCGAAACGCAGCGGCATTGCGACAGACGATAGAACGCAAAAAGTCTCCGCAACAGCGGGTTTGCCACAAACCTAAACGACCGAGTCCTCATCGTTCGGCTACTCCATCTCCTCGATTGCGAGGTTCACCTCAAAACGCTTTCTTCAGGTTTCCTCGATGTCCACCGAGCGCATGTAATATCCGGCGTCCAATCGCCTGGCGACCACACTTGCACCCTTCACACGAAGTCGTATCAGATATCTCCCGGACTTCTGCGGAGTCCACACTTGTCTCCAGAAATTCCATGCGTCTCCATGAAACACACGAAAGTCTCCCACCGGCACATAATTCTCATCCTGATTGAACCGTATCTCCAGCCCTTCGATCGGACGCGAACCGCCCCACTGAATACCGATTACATGAAGTTCAATCCTGCCGTTCACAAACCATTTCTCGATGCGAATGGGCATTGCCGCGTAATCGATCATTGCCGCCTGGTATTCCTTGGCAAGCGTAGGCACTCCCGTTTGCATCGTCCGGCCCGCGTATTCCTGCATCTGTGAAGTCGCCGGCGCGCCATCGCTCACGAACGCAATCTCATTCACCCACTTGATGCACGTGCAGCCATACCAGCCGGGAACCACCAAGCGAACAGGAAAACCATGGTCAAGCGTAAGCGGTTCCCCATTCATATCGATAGCGAGAAAGGCGCCGGCGGCCTTCAATTGATCGGGCGTGAAAATCCAACTCGCGCCAGGCACGGAGCTCCTCGACTCCGAAGAATATTGGTCGAAGCCGGAAATGAGAACGCGAGCCCCCGCGGAAGAAGGTTTCACGATCTCAAGAATCTCTTCGATTGGAACGCCGCGCCAATCCGCTACGCTGACCATCCCAAAATGCGCTCCGCGGAAATTGCCGGCGCACTCCATCAGATGCGGCCCCATGGGCTTGGCCATTTTTCGCAACTGTTCAGCCGGCAGGTTAGCAGGCTTTTCGACCAGCCCGCCGAACGCAATGGACCAGTTGGAGGTGTCGAGCAGTTTCGATGCGCGCGTCCGGATATAAAACTCTCCGGTAGGGGTCACCGTATTTTTCGGCGTCATGGTGGAAAGGTCCGTGAACAACCGTCCATCCAGTTCCGAACCAACCGCCTGGTCCATTGGCACGCTGTCCTCGTCCGAGAACGCAACCAGGCCCGCCCTGACGCCCTCGCGTTCGTCGGCGGCCTGGTCCGGCCACGACAGCCTGTGGAAACCGGAAACCAAAATACTTCCGGACACCAACGCCTGCTTCAGCAGTGCTCTGCGTGTTCGAATGCCGACGTCTCCCGTGCCCACGATTTCCCGTTCTTCTGGATCTGGATTAAGGATACGTCACCCGAGGCGCGCAGTCAGCGCGCCAGGCACAACGAATCTGGCGAACGTACTACGCCTGCGGCTAAAGCAGGATTACGCCCTCTAATTGTGCCGCCTTACGTAGCTCCGCATCCAGCGACCATTGCCGTCGCTCACAATCTCTCTAAGGAATAGCGCTGGCTCGTCAGAGCAGAATTGTGAAGAGCGTGATTCAAAGAACGCGCAAACCTCTTCCCACGACATGCACCGCTAGTTCCGCGCCGCGCTGAAAACCAGCGTCTGCGCCATACCGCCGAAGCGAATTTCCAGAAGCGTCCGGGTCCCATCCTTATTTCTTTCGTACCCAACCGCATCTTGAGGAAACTTGCTCGTTTGCTTCAACCATCTTCCCTGAACCGTGACATTTATGTCCTTGTTGTTGTCAAACTTCACGATCGCATCCGGATTGTACGACTCCCAACTCACCACGCAGGATCCGGCGGGCAGCCTTTTCCCGTTCATCTGCAGCCCTGCAGGCAAAAAGAAATCTCGTTTTCCCCGTTCGTAGGAGCGTGGCGTGAATCCGCGCGCCGCCAGATCCTTGTGTACTGTCTCAGCCTCGGGGTCAGTCGCATAAGGGCCCACAAGCACCTGATACGATTTCGCAAAAAGGCGGCTTCTTTGTATCACCGTCGCTGGAAAACCCAGTCGAGACAACCGGCCCGTGGCCCCGTCCGCCAGAAGTCTTTCCTTGAACTTTCCGACTTCAAGATACTTTTCCGAGCCCATTGCGGCGCCATCTACCTTCGAAGGCTCGATATGCAGGCTTCCGGGCGGGTTTGCCAGTCCCGCCTCTGGTGCTGCACCTCGAAGCGCGCTCGCGCTGAAATCTGACGCCGGCGAGACTGCAATCACCGGAGCGGAAAGCCGGCCAACGTCCGCCGTGCCTCCTCGAGCCGCGGGAGTCGTGAGCCTCGGAGCAGAAAGCGTAGGACTGACGGTTTTCGCAGTGGAACTCACCTTGGAATTCGTCGGCTCCAGTTTCATTTCCGCCGGCTTGTCCACCGTCGGCAGTGTCCCCTTTGAAAACAGTTTCTCCGGCCGAGGCTCTTGTTTGGGCGCTTCCGCCGCTGACCCTGGTTCCAAATCGGGCGGTGCTGCTGCTCTTGATCCAGATTTTGATTCTGATTCAGGCGAACCTGCGGTCCGCTCCCCAAGCGTCAAATCCGTCGGAGCTTCCACCGAGCTAGCCTGAGTTGATGGTGAAACCGGCTGCGACCAGGTTCTTCCTCCCAGTCGTTCGCCCAATTGAATCAGCGAGTCGCCCACGGCGTGAGTGTGCGTCACCAACGAAACCATTGCCACGAGGAAACTTGATGCCACAATCCCGGTCACCACGCCCCCAGAATATCCCTTCCACAAGCCCGCGGATTGCACTCGCCGGACGAGTACTTCCACCCTTGCGGAAGCAACTCGTGCAAAATTCGTGCTGGATAGTCGAACGGATGGAAAAAGCCCTGGGGCCCCCTGGTTGACGTGAACCAATGCGGGTTGACGTATCCAATCGCGGATTTGTTCACGCGCGGTGTCCGAGAGATTGTTGAATCTCAAACCGCCTCTCTTCTGGCTTTCGTCCGTCCACGCCAGCTCGCTACCGACTTCGATCAATCGCGAGACGCCGCTGGTCTCTACGCGGTCCATTCCTCGACCGCTTTCCGCTCGTTGCCCTTTGTAGGAAAACCAGAAACGAATCGTCTCCGTGCGCTTCACAGGAGCCGTTGATTGAAAGCACAGCCCACCCTCGGAAATGTCCAGGATGATGCCGCCGTTATCAGGCTCGAGATTGACATAGGCGAGCCCAGTCACCTTCATCCGTGGGGCCCTGCGCCGTTCGGCTCTCATGGAAGTTGCTGCCCTCCGTCCCCATTCTCGAGCGGTTTGACCCGGAAGCCGTTGCTCGCGCAGGGAGCGAGTAAGTCGTGCTACCGCTAATTCCAGTGTTCGATTGCGCAAGGGATGTCGCCCCAGGTTCGCTGGTCCGTGAGCTTTTCCGGTCGGGCTGGGAAGCAAACTACCGAAGTCATTGACTACCAAAGGGTTTAGGAGGGGTCAATGGTACGAGGGTACTAACGCGTCCGCGAAATCAGCCGGAATGCAGTGGTTCGGGTATTGAGTTCGGCCGGCGTCGCGTTAGCCTTTGATTGTGCCGCAGTTGAAATGCGCACGGTGTGAAGAACTCCTCGCGAGCTATCGCGAAGCAACCACTAGACTTTTGCGGATTGTCAAAAGAATGACGGAGGTCTCCGTTAGCCGCGAGATGGATCTGTTCGAGTGCGTCTGGGAAGAATCCCAGAAAGCCCACACGGAATGCCGCAGGCTACGAAAAACGGTCTTGCTTCATTTTGAATCACACGAAGGCACGGCTCACGTCAGCGACGGACCGGCCTAGCCTTCCGACTCAGGCCGTTGCCCTGGGAGGTTTTTTAGCCAGGACCGCCTTGGTGGGCAGGTGGATGATCCGCAGTTCGTTGCTCGACGTTTTGGCGAGCGATTCTAGTTGCTGCAGCGCTTCCTTTCGGCCGCTGACACAGCCCTTCCACATCGGCGTGCCGTCGGGCAAGATCTCAAAAATGTCGTATTTGTCCATGCCCGGAACATCCTGGCGTTGGCGGTGACTAACGCCCCGATTCTGGGCAGGCACTACTCAGATGTCAAGGGTGTGATTTCGAAATTTGCTAGCGAAGCCGCGCTCAATTCCCTAGACAGCGCCTTTGCCCTAAGCACGTTGAAACCGATCGCTCAGGCCGATCCTGAGGACTGGCAAGCCGCTGCTTTGCTTACCCGCGCTTCCGCCGAGTCTGGCGATACTGCCGCCCGCGAAGCCGGGATTGCGCACATGATAGACCTCCGCACCAAGGGCCTTACGCCTCCCGGTATGCAGCAATACACGCTGGAGCAGGTCACGGTCGGCGAAACCACTTTGGTGGTCCGCATGTCCTTGGTGCCTTGGGGATACTACAAGGTTTATGCGCTCGGCCAGGTATTCAATCCGCAGGGCAAGATATTTCTACGCGCCACGCTCGAGAGCACGATGCGGATTAGGCGCTGTTTGCGAAGGAGCATTCCGACGAAGCCTCCAAGGGGCTTCGTGGTTTTTCCCTAGACGGCTATTTGGACACAGGAACCAACAGCAACGACCAGCGCACGCAAACTCATTACACCTACAAATTTTTTGTGGGCCAGCCGTCCTACGACGTGGTCAGGGCCGAGTTCATCGAAATCGCCGGCGGCAAAGCCACTCCCCTTAGCAGCCGGGAAAATCTGGTTGTACCCTAACCAACAGGCAGAGGCTCACTGTCATTCCTTCACTTTACTCGCGGTGATGATCCAGTTCGTCTCCCAAGTCTTGCCTCCATCGATGGAGAACGCCTGTTCCCACCGTGTCTGCTCCGCGGATTGCACCGTCCAGATGAAGCGCACAAAAATCGTGCGGCCGTTGAACTCCTCCTGGTCGTAAAACTCCCCGATGCCATGATCGTTGAACTTGCCCACCGTCGCTGGCAGCGACACGACGCCCGTCCTCTGATTGGCCCAATAGATACTCCATTCGTGCGCCTTCGCGTTATACGTCCGCACGGTCATGCCCTCGATGTGCCCGCTCGGCGCGTCCGCCTCAAATTCATCCATGTTCGCGCGCCCGCCCCAAACTGGCCTCGCCACCACGGTGCCGTCAAATTCCACCCACTCGTTCGAACCCGTCAGCGGATGCAATAACCGGCGGTTGTGTACCTTCCAACTGCCGAATTGAAAATCGAAGTCGTGCTGGCCGTCGCGTTCCTCTGAGGCTTGCGCCGCTCTCGCAGTCGTTTGCGGAGTCGCTTTAGGAGCACATAGCAGCAAAGCCGCCCCACAAACCAGCATGCACTGCCCGATCAGTTTGCTACGCAGGATTCTGACGATCATTTCTACGCTTCTCCTATCTCTACGGTAAGGTGTAGTCAAGACCACCCGCTTGGTCACCACCTTGCCTTATCTCTGTGGTATTTGAAAAGAGCCACTTTACCCCGATGCGGTACTACCACTTGCATCGCACCCCTGCGGCGTTTCAAATCATGTGGGGACATTCCGCTCGAAGCCGAGCGTGGAAGGTAATCGACGCGCTACGTCCGGCCTCCAACTCTTAACCCAATGCGAAACAGTCCACCACGAATCCTAGCAGCGCCGCGTAGAGCCCGCCTTCTGAGGCCAGTCGTTCCTTCGGCGTTGTGTCGCGCTATGCTACGCCCAAGGTTTTTCCTCCAACGCGAAGCGCTGGGATCGTCTCGGAACAAAATGCCGGCACGAGACAGGTTAACTCAACTCATTCGCCGAAATTTGACGGTCGCTCCACCCACCGATAGACTCAGGCTCGGAGCTTCAGAGTCGATGGCCTTTTAGGGGGTCGGAGCTTCAACTCCGACATCATGCGCTCGGCAAAGTAGAGGCTTTAGCCCTTGAGGAATCCGCTCTGTCCCCCATAGAATCAACTTTCCGGAGGACTCATGGCCACGCCGGCGTCCGCACGTATCTTCAGAAATTTTATCAACGGCGAATGGGTTACTGCCACCGGCGGCAAAACCCACCTGAACCACAACCCCGCCAACTCCGCCGAAATCATTGGCGAGTTTCCGCTTTCCAGCCAGTCCGATATCGACGCTGCCGTTTCCGCCGCTTGCGAAGCCTACAAAACCTGGCGCCTCGTTCCCGCGCCCAAGCGCGCCGAAATTCTCTTCCGCGTCGCCGAAATCCTCGTCAAGCGCAAGGAAGAATTCTCGCGAGATATGACTCGCGAAATGGGCAAGGTGCTCGCCGAAACTCGTGGCGATGTCCAGGAAGCCATCGACATGACCTACTACATGGCCGGGGAGGGCCGCCGCCTCTTCGGCCAGACCACGCCCTCCGAGCTTCCCAACAAATTCGCCATGAGCGTTCGCCAGTCCATCGGCGTCTGCGGCTTGATCACGCCATGGAACTTTCCCATGGCTATTCCGTCCTGGAAAATGATGCCCGCGCTCATCTGCGGCAACACCGTCGTCCTCAAGCCTGCCGAAGACACTCCGCTCTCTTCCTATCACCTCGTCGAAGCCATGAATGAAGCAGGCGTTCCTCCGGGCGTAGTCAATCTCGTCGGCGGCGACGGCCCTGATGCCGGCGCTCCCCTTTCCAGCCACAAAAATGTTCCCGTCGTCAGCTTCACCGGTTCCACCTCCACCGGCCGCGTCATTGCCGAAACCTGCGCGCCGGCCTTCAAACACTGCAGCCTCGAAATGGGCGGCAAGAACATCATTCTCGTCCTCGACGATGCCAATCTCGATCTTGCCATCGACGGTGCCATCTGGGGTGGCTTCGGTACCACCGGCCAGCGCTGTACCGCCGCCAGCCGCATCGGTGTCCACAAGTCCGTGTACAAGGAATTTCTCACCCGTTTCGTGGAACGCGCCCAAAAACTAAGAGTCGGTGGTGGTCTCGACTCTTCCGTCGACATGGGCCCAGTCATCAACGAACAGCAGCTCCAAACCGTCATGAGTTACGTCGAAATCGGCGCAAAAGAAGGAGCGAAACTCCTGACCGGCGGCCATCGCCTCGACAAAGGCGATTACGCCAAAGGCTGGTTCCACGAACCCACCGTCTTCGGCGATTGCCATCCCAAAATGCGCATCGCCCAGGAAGAAATCTTCGGCCCCGTGGTCTCCGTGATCCCCATCGACAACCTCGCGCAGGGAATTGCCGTCGCCAACGACGTCCCCTACGGCCTCTCCGCTTCCGTCTACACCCGCAACGTCAACGCCGCCTTCGCCGCTCTCTGCGATCTTTATACCGGCATCGTCTACATCAATGCCCCCACCATCGGCGCCGAAACCCATCTCCCCTTCGGTGGCACCAAGCAAACCGGCAACGGCCACCGCGAAGCCGCCGTCTCCGCCCTCGACTTCTTCTCCGAATGGAAATCCATCTACATCGACTACTCCGACAAACTCCAGCGCGCCCAAATCGACAATTAACCCTGGAGCGCGGGAGCCCACCTCCCGCTTTTGCCTCAACCAAATTTTCCAACGCTCAGCGGCAGCCCTGCAGCCGCCAGTACGGCCCGCCAACAAAAACCCGTGTAGGGCCCGCTTTCCGACGCGGGCTGTTGCCACCGTTAAATAAATTATCACCGAACCGCCAGCCCTCAACTCGCGCAATTCGCCTTCGCTCTCGCTAGCCTTTTTACCGGCCACCTTCCGAGGTGGGCGCCGTTTGGGTTGCCCCAGTTTTTGAACTTGCGGACCAAGCGGCGCGTTGCGCGCTTCCTACGGACTAAAGGCGCCCGACGCCATTCACGCCGCTATCGCGATCTACTCCCGTGCGTCGTTATTTCTCACCAACGATCCGATTTTCAAACGCCTCCAGGAAGTCGCCAGTTTAGTTTTGGACGATCTCCTTTGACCCCGCTTGACACCTTTCCTAAAATAGGAGTTAGCACCTTTAGGGAGTGCTGCTATGCGCTACCCGACTCTTCAGGACCGCCGCAATCGCCAGATCCTGGCCGATATCGTCCGTACCTACATCGAAACGGGCGAGCCGGTATCTTCGCGTGCCATCTCGAAACGCTACGAAGAGCCTCTCAGCACCGCCACCATCCGCGGCGTCATGGCCGATCTCGAAGACGGCGGCTACCTTTATCAACCGCATACCTCCGCCGGCCGCGTTCCGACCGCCGCCGCCTATCGCTTTTTCGCTCAGGAAATCGCCTCGCAAGCCACCTTGAATGTCGAGGATCGCGAATGGATCAAGCGCGAAATGGCCGGCGGCACCACGCCTGCAGAAATTACCGAACGCGCCGGTCACATTTTGGCCGAAGTCTCCCGAGGCCTCGGCATCGTCGTCTCGCCTCCGCTGCGCAAAGCCGTCCTCGAACACGCCCGCATGTGGCTCATACCCGACGGCCGCGTGGTGGTCGTGCTCATTTCTCCTGGCGGCAATACCCGCGACAAAGTTCTGCGTCCGCCCCGCCCCTTCACGCAGCAGGAACTCGACGCCACCGCCGATTTCCTGAATCGCCAGTACACCGGCTGGACCCTCGAAGCCATCCGTGGCGATCTTCTCCAAAAGCTCGCCAACGAGCGCGAACGCTACGAAAACATCGCCCGCAGCGCCCTGGCCCTCTGCGATCCCGCGATCCTCGGCGAGAATCCGCAGGCGCAAATCTACGTTGAGGGTACCGCGCAAATCGCCGCCTCCCCGGAATTTGCCGATCAAACGCAGCTCGGCGAATTGCTCGCCGCAATCGAGGAGAAGCATCGCCTCATCACCGTCTTGAACTCCTGCATCGAGACTCCCGAGCCGGTGTTCGTCCAGATCGGCGTCAAGGAGATTTCGCAAGCGGGTGAGAACATCGCGCTTATCAGCGCGCCGTACTCGACTCACGACAAGGCCCAGGGCTCGCTCGGCGTGCTCGGTCCCACCCGCATGCACTACGAACGCGCCATGACCGCCGTCGCATATGTGGCGCAGCTTTTTAGCGAAGTGTTGGGTAAGATTGAATAAGTTCAACTTCCTGGAATTGAGGTAGCGTTTATGAAGGATCCGGAAATCAACATCAATCTCTCACCCCAGGAAAATGGGGAAGACAGTAACGCCGCCGAGGGCGCCTCCCGCGAGGATTCCGAAGCCAAAAAACTTGCCTCCGAACTGGAAGACATGCGCCAGACCCTGGTTCGCCACCAGGCCGACTTCGCCAACTACCGCAAGCGCGCCGACAAGGAAAATCGCGAAGCCGGCCAGCGTGCCACTGCTCGCATCATCGAGCAGCTCATTCCTATCGTCGATGGCTTCGAACACGCCCTCGCGGCTCATCGCGAAGCCGAGTACGACAACTATCGGAAAGGCTTTGAGCTGATCTACAAACAGCTCCTCGACAATCTCGCGCGCCTCGGCGTGGAACGTGTTGACCCGCGGGGCAAGCCCTTCGATCCGCATCTCCATCAGGCCGTGGACCGCGCCGAAACCAGCGATCATCCCGACGGCACGGTCCTCGAAGTCTATCAACCCGGCTACGTCTATCACGGCCGCGTTCTCCGCCCCGCGATGGTCCGCGTAGCGGTTCACCCAAATCTCGCATCGAATAAATTCGCACACTAACCATGACAAAGACCCAACGCGACTTTTACGAAGTTCTCAGCGTCACCAAAACCGCTTCCCTTGAGGAGATCAAGTCCTCTTACCGCAAAGCGGCCATGCAGTGGCATCCCGATCGCAATCCCGACAACAAAGAGGAAGCCGAAATCCGCTTCCGCGAATGCACCGAAGCCTACAGCGTCCTGAGCGATCCGCAGAAGCGTCAGATCTACGATACCTACGGCCACGCGGGCCTTTCACGAGCCGGCGGCGCCACCGACTTCAACGAAACCATCTTCCAGGATTTCCACGACATCCTCGGCGACTTCTTCGGCTTCGACGACCTCTTCGGTGGCGGTCGCCGTCGCGGCGGCCGTGGCCGCGTCCAGCGTGGCGCCGACTTGCGCTACGACATGACGCTCACCTTCGAAGAAGCGTCCACCGGCATCAACACGAAAATTCGTGTGCCCCGCCAGGAATATTGCGAAACCTGCAATGGCACCGGCGCGAAAAAGGGAACTGGCGTCGCCACCTGCCAGACCTGCGGCGGACGCGGCCAGCTGGTCTACCAGCAGGGATTCTTCACCATCAATCGCACCTGCCCCGCTTGCCAGGGCGCCGGCCAGATCGTCAAGGAACGTTGTTCGGATTGCAAGGGGCAAGGCCGCGTCGACCGCGAGCGCACCATCGAACTCCGCATTCCGCCCGGCGTCGACACCGGCACGCGCCTCCGCGTCCAGGGTGAAGGCGAGCCTGGCCCGAATGGCGGTCCCGCCGGCGACCTCTACGTCGTCCTCGAGGTCAAAGAGCACAGCTTCTTCGAGCGTCGCGGCGCCGATCTATACTGCACGATTCCTCTCAGCGTCGCCCAAGCCGCGCTCGGCGCCGAAATTCAGGTTCCCGGCCTGATTGGCGAAGAACGTCTCAAAATTCCGGAAGGTACGCAAAGCGGCGCAGTCTTCCGCGTCAAGGGCAAAGGCCTCTCCGATCCCCACGGTGGCGGTCGTGGCGATCTCTACTACCACGTCCGAGTAATCACGCCAACGAAGCTCACAAAGGAACAGCGCAAGCTTCTCGAACAACTCGACGCCACCCTGAAAGTAGAAAACAAGCCCGCCGAGCGCGGTTCGAGCCTTTTCGACAAAGTCAAAGACATCTTCGGCTGACAGCAAGTAGCATAGCTTTCTGCCTGTGCCCTCTTGAGGTCAGTGAAACCGAGGCATTCCGGCCTGTGCTCTTTTCATCTCCCCTTTTGCCGCCGAACTTGTCATCCGAGCGGACTCCGCGAAGCCAGGAACCTGCTTTTCTGTCGCCGGGCATGCCACGCTCGTTTTCGGTCTTGCTTTGTCGCGGCCGCCTTCTGAGGCGAGCGCTTTTGCAACATCACAAGAAAAATCATGTCGCCGGACCGCGCCTTCCTCACCCCGCATCTCAACCCGCCCCCTTCCATGTCACAATAATCACAAATGCGCCGCCGCTTCTTTATCGATCAATTCCAAAACCAGCGCGCCTCGATGCAAGGCGAAGCCGCTCACCACCTCGGCCGCGTCCTCCGTGCGCAACCTGGCCAACTCTACGAACTCAGCGATGGTTCGTCGGTCTGGCTCGGCCGCATTGACACCGTCACCCGCGACGAAATCAACTTCGAACTCGTCGAACAGCTTGCCGTAAACCATCCCCCGCTCAAAACAACTCTTCTCCTCTCCATCGTCAAATTCGACGCCTTCGAATGGGCCATCGAAAAAGCCACCGAACTCGGCGTCACTCGCATCGTCCCTCTCGCCGCCGCGCGCAGCGAAAAAGCGCTCCTCACCGCCTCCCCCAAACGCGCCGCCCGCTGGCAAAAAATCCTCCTCGAATCCTCTCAACAATCCCGTCGAGTCCAATTACCGATCCTCGATCCGCTCACACAACCCGAAGCCGCCTTCGCCGCTCCTCTGGCGGGCCTGCGCATCCTCCTGTCCGAATCCCCGGACGCCAGACCGCTGCTGCGGAATATTCTTTCTACTGCGCGCGATCAAGAAGCGATCCTCGCGATCGGCCCGGAAGGTGGCTGGACCGACTCCGAATTCGCCACAGCCCGCTCGGCCAATTTCCACGAAGCCTCTCTCGGCAACCTTATCCTCCGTACAGAAACCGCTGTAGTCGCCGCCCTCGCTACCCTCAACTTCGCCCTTACCTAATGTCAGCATCAACTTCTCCGGACGCTTAGCGGCAACCCCGCTGCCGCCTTCATAAATCCCTCTCTACGGGTGTCCCATACGCCGGCGTTGCGAGTCGGGTCTCGGGTTTTGCTCGCCTCAACACGCGCGTGAAGCCCTTTGCTTTGTACTGGCCGCCGTCTACTCGCCCCGACGTAGGTTTGGCGACGGGCGCCTTTGGACTGCCTTGGCGCAGTTCCGCCCTAATGCATCCCAACGTCTTTGTAAACCGTCTAACGAACCATTGAGACAGAATTTCTCGCGCTCCCAAATTACGTAAAAGGGACAGTTCGAATCCAACTCATACGCTTTGTGCTCGCTTCTGAATTCGCGGCTGGCCTAAAATCCGGCTCGCATGTTATAAATGAAAGGTAGTACGAGATGCTCAACGACGAGAACAACAGTTCCTCTCCCCAAGGCGACTCCACTAACGTCGCGACATCTCCTTTGGCCTCCGAGCTCTCGTCGAACGCGTCAGCCGATGCTTCCCGCGTTTCTCCACATCATTTGCTGCGCCACGAAATTCGCGTCTGGACCCGCGATCTCCTCATCGCCATCGGCCTTGCCCTGGTCATCATTGTTTTCCTCTACCAGCCAGTCAAAGTCGAAGGCACCAGCATGGCCCCGCTGCTCTCCGATCAGGAGCGCATCTTCATCAATAAATTCGTCTATCGCTTCGAACCCATCGACCGCGGTGACGTCGTCGTCTTCTGGTATCCGCTGGATCGCTCGAAATCTTTCATCAAGCGGGTAATCGCCCTTCCCGGAGAAACCGTGGAAATTCGCCGCGGCGTCGTCTATGTCAACGGCCACGAAATCGCCGAGCCCTACGTCCCGCCGCAGTATGCCGACGTCAGCGACTACCCTCCCACTATGCTTCCGCGCGGCAGCTATTTCGTTATGGGCGACCATCGCATCAGTTCCAACGATTCTCGCGTCTTCGGTCCAGTCGCCAGCCAATTTATTTACGGCCGCGCGGTGTTTGCCTACTGGCCCGTCGACCACTTCGGTTCCTTGTCCACAACCGAGGCCAGCGACAAATGACGTTTGACGGAGGATCCACTGACGGACGTTCAGCACAGACCCGCCATACTCGCGCTCGAGGACGGGCGCACATTTAACGGCCGCGCGGCTGGCGCCATCACGCGCCGCGGCGGTGAAGTCGTTTTTAATACCAGCCTCACCGGATACCAGGAAGTTTTTACGGACCCCAGCTACGCCGGGCAGATTGTGTGTCTCACCTATCCGCACATCGGAAACGTCGGCGCGAATCTCGACGACGAAGAGGCCTCACGTCCTTATATTGGATCCCTCATCGTTCGCGAATTTTCGCAAGTCGCGTCCAACTGGCGTTCGAGCGAAACCGCGCAGCTCTATCTCAACCGTCACAAAATCCCCGTTATCTGGGACATCGACACCCGCGCCCTCGTCCTTCACATCCGCAAAGTCGGCGCGCTGCGCGGCATCGTTTCCACCGACGGCACCGCCGCCGATCAACTCATCTTCGAAGCCAAGCAGCTTCCACTGATGGCCGGCCAGGAATTGGCCAGCCGCGTCAGTTGCAACAAAGCCTACGACTGGCAGAAAAACTCCATCGATCTCGCCACTTCTCCCTGGGCCGAACAGATGGGCGAATCCGGCACCAACACCGACGCTCACAAATTCCGCGTGGTCGCCTACGACTTTGGCATCAAGCAAAACATTCTGCGTCTCCTCGTCGATCATCAATGCGAAGTTACCGTCGTTCCCGCCACGACCTCCGCCGAAGATATTCTCAACTTCAAGCCCGACGGCGTCTTTCTCTCCAACGGTCCCGGCGACCCCGAACCTGTCACCTACGCCCAGGAAAACATTCGCAAACTCGCCGGCCGCGTCCCCATCTTCGGTATCTGCCTCGGCCACCAGCTCTGCGGCCTGGCCCTCGGCGGCAAAACCTTCAAGCTGAAATTCGGCCACCACGGCTCTAATCACCCGGTGAAAAATCTCCTGACCAATCAAGTCGAAATCACCGCCCAAAATCATGGTTTCTGCGTCGATCCCGAATCGTTGCCCTCGAGCGACGTCGAAATCACGCACATGAATCTCAACGACCACACCAACGAAGGCATGCGCCACAAAAACCTCCCGCTCTTCAGCGTTCAATATCACCCCGAAGCCTCCCCCGGCCCCCACGATTCCCACTACCTCTTCACCCAATTCACCGACCTAATGAAAGAATTCCACCAACCGGGGAGCTCCCGCGGATGACCGCTCACCTCCATCTTTCCCGGGCGCCGCACATGCCAGTTTTGCATATGGGATCTTGGGGTCGCCTTGCTTCCTCCTTTGCACTCCTAAACTCTGTCCCTCTTACACCTCTTCTCTTCGCCTCCGCGCGCACTCTGAGGACTGATGCCTAAACGCCACGACATCCACAAAATCCTCATCATCGGCTCCGGCCCGATTGTCATCGGTCAAGCCTGCGAATTCGACTATTCCGGCGCGCAAGCCTGCAAGGCCCTTCGCGCCGAAGGCTACGAAGTCGTCCTCGTCAATTCCAATCCCGCCACCATCATGACCGACCCCGAGCTCGCCCATCGCACCTACATCGAGCCGCTCACCAAGGGTTACCTCGAAGAGATCATCCTCAAGGAACGTCCGGACGCCCTTCTTCCCACTGTCGGCGGCCAAACCGCTCTCAATCTCGCTGTCGAACTCGCCGAATCCGGCATTCTCGAAAAGCACAAAGTCGAAATGATCGGCGCCACTCTCCGCGCCATCAAAGTTGCCGAAGACCGCCTCTGGTTCAAGGACGCTTGCCGCAAAATCGGCCTCGAGGTTCCCGCCTCCGCTCTCGTTAACAACGCCCAGGATGCCATGCGCCTCTGCGATCAACTTGGTTTTCCTCTCGTCATTCGCCCGTCCTTCACACTCGGCGGCACCGGCGGCTCCATCGCCTATAACAAGGAAGAATTTGGCGAAGCCATCGCCCACGCCCTGGACATGAGCCCGGTTCACGAAGCTCTCGTCGAAGAATCCGTTCTTGGTTGGAAGGAATACGAACTCGAAGTCATGCGCGATTATCGCGACAACTTCGTCGTCATCTGCACCATTGAAAATTTCGATCCCATGGGGGTGCACACTGGCGACTCCATCACCGTCGCCCCCGCGCAAACTCTTACCGACAAGGAATATCAGCGCATGCGTGACGCGGCGGCCGCCATCATCCGCGAAGTCGGCGTCGAAACCGGCGGCTCCAACGTTCAATTCGCCGTGAATCCCGAAAACGGCCGCATGACCGTCATCGAAATGAATCCTCGCGTTTCTCGCAGCTCCGCGCTCGCTAGTAAAGCCACCGGCTTTCCCATCGCCAAAATCGCCGCGCGCCTCGCCGTGGGCATGTCTCTCGACGAAATCCCCAACGACATCACCCAAAAAACTCCCGCCTCCTTCGAGCCCACCATCGATTACGTCGTCGTGAAAATCCCCAAGTGGCAGTTCGAAAAATTTCCCGGCGCGGACAGCACACTCGGCACGCAAATGAAATCCGTCGGCGAAGTCATGGCCATCGGCCGCACCTTCAAAGAGGCGCTGCAGAAGGGAATCCGCTCGCTTGAGCCCAGCACGCCATGGCGTGCGCCCGCCGAAACTCCAGACTCTCTCCTTCGCGAAAAACTCGCCACCCCGCGTCCCAACCGCATTCACTGGATTCTCACCGCCGTCGACCGCGGCCTACCCGCGCGCGACATTTGCGAACTCACCAAAATCGATCCGTGGTTCATCAACCAAATTCAGGAAATTATCCAGGTCAATCGCCGCGCCGCCGCCGTCACGGTCGAAACTGCCTCCAAGGATTTGCTCCGCGAAGTAAAACGCATCGGCACGAGCGACGAACACCTCGCCCAATTCTGGAAAACCACTGCCGCCGCCGTCCGCCTCCAGCGCGCTCGCTACGGCGTCGCCCCCGTCTTCAAGCGCGTCGACACCTGCGCCGCCGAATTCGAATCCTTCACGCCGTACATGTATTCCAGCTACGAGGACGAAGACGAAGCCAACGTCACGCAAAAACAAAAAATCATGATCCTCGGCAGTGGCCCCAACCGCATCGGACAGGGAATTGAGTTCGACTACTGCTGCTGTCACGCCAGCTTCGCTCTTCGCGCCGACGGTTTTGAAACCATCATGGTGAACTGCAATCCGGAAACGGTGTCCACCGACTACGACACTTCCGATCGCCTCTACTTCGAGCCGCTCACACTTGAAGACGTTCTCGCCATCGTCGAAAAGGAAAAACCCAGTGGCGTTATCGTTCAGTTCGGCGGTCAAACTCCTCTCAACCTTGCGCTCGAACTCAAGCGCAACGGCGTCCCCATCGTCGGCACCGCTCCCGAATCTATCGACCTCGCGGAGGACCGCCGCCGCTTCGGCCGCCTTCTCGAAGAGCTGAAAATCCCGCAGCCGCGCAACGGCACCGCGCTCGTTCCCGAAGAGGCCGCGCGCGTCGCTGGCGAAATCGGCCTTCCCGTTCTCGTTCGTCCCAGTTACGTCCTCGGCGGCCGCGCGATGGTCATCGCCTACGACGTCAACACCGTTCAGGAATACGTCGCGCAAGCCGCCCTGATGGGCCCCGCGCGACCTGTCCTCATCGATCAGTTTCTCGAAGAAGCCACCGAAGTGGACGTCGACGCTCTCGCCGACGGCGCCGATGTGGTCATCGGCGGTATCATGGAACACATCGAAGAAGCCGGCGTGCACTCCGGCGACTCCTCCTGCGTTCTCCCTCCCGTCAGCCTTTCTCCAAAAGTTCTCGAAACCATTCGCGACTACACGAAGCGCCTGGCCCTCGCTCTCAAGGTCGTCGGCCTTATGAACGTGCAGTACGCCATCCAGCGCGATACGGTCTACGTCCTCGAAGTCAACCCGCGCGCGTCTCGCACCGTTCCGTACGTCAGCAAAGCCACCGGCGTTCCTCTCGCAAAAGTTGCCGCGCGCCTCATGGTCGGCCGCCGCCTCTCGGACATGAAGCTCCCCGTCGTCCATCACAACGGCGTCACCGAAATCGCCGTTCGCGACTATTTCTCCGTGAAATCCCCGGTCTTCCCCTTCAACAAATTCCGCGGCGTCGACACCATTCTCGGCCCCGAAATGCGCTCCACCGGCGAAGTCATGGGCATCTCCCGCGACTACGGCCAGGCTTTCGCCAAAGCCCAACTCGCCGCGGGTCAGAAACTTCCTCGCGGCGGCACCGTCTTTATTAGCGTGAATGACCGCGACAAGCGCAATATCGGTGTGCTCGGCAAGGAACTTGTCGCTCTCGGCTTCAAGCTCGTCGCCACTCGCGGCACCGGCGCCGCTCTCCGGGCTTCCGGCGTTCCCTGCGACGAAGTCTTCAAGGTCAACGAAGGCCGTCCCAATATCGTCGACCTCATCAAAACCGGAAAAATCAATCTGGTCATCAACACCCCGCTTGGCCGCGAATCCTTCTACGACGAAAAATCCATTCGCCGCGCCGCCATCCGCTACAACATCACCTGCATCACCACGCTCTCGGCCGCCGAAGCTGCCGTCCGCGGCATCCACTCTCTCCACGAAGTCCAGCGCGAAGTAAACTGCCTCCAAGACCTCCACGGTTCCGGTGTTGCCACTGCCGGCTCTTCCTCGGGGGATGACTAACCGGTGCATGCTTCGATGCTAAATACCCAACTAACTGGTGCCGCCCGGCGGAGTCCGCGCAGCGAAGGACCTGCTTTTTCCAATTCATCGCCACACCAAAAAACCGACAGTCCGAGCGAAGTCATCGAAGCGAGGAATCCCTCTTTTCTCTGCCGGGTGGCCCACACGCTCGCCCTGACGGACGAAGGGCCGATGTTGCCTACGGGTCTTGGGGCCTCTTCTTTTCGTAGTGGCCGGTCTTTAGACCGGTCAGCACGCCTCCTCGTGCCCTACCGCAACCGCCCCCAGAAACCTTGTCATTCCGAGCGGAGTCCGCGAAGCAAAGGACCTGTTTCTTCCTTCCACTCGCCCAAATTAGAATTGTCCTCCGGAGCCTAATCATGCAAATCCACGGCATCTTTCCCGCTCTCACCACTCCTTTCGCCTCCGACGAATCCGTCTCCCTCTCCGCCCTGAAAGAAAACATCTGCCTCTACAACGAAACCTCCGTCGCCGGTTACGTCGTTCTCGGCTCCACCGGCGAATCCGTCATGCTCTCCCGCGAAGAGGCCGACTCCATCCTCATCGCCGCCAAAGAAGCCGCCGCTCCCAACAAGATTCTCGTCGCCGGCACCGGCGCCGAATCCACCGCGGAAACCATCGCGCGCACGAAACGCGCCGCCGCCCTCGGCTATCCCTACGCTCTCGTCAAAACTCCTTACTACTACAAGCCCGTCTATCGCGCCGAAACCTATATCCGCCACTACCGCGCTGTCGCCGACGCTTCTCCCATTCCCATCCTTCTCTATTCTGTCCCGCAATTCACCGGTATCACCCTCGAAACTCCCGAAATCCTCGCTCTCGCCGAACATCCCAACATCGTCGGCATCAAAGACAGCTCTGGAAACATTCAGCGCGTCGGGGAAATCGTTGCCGGAGCGCCTCCGTCCTTTGAGGTCCTCACCGGCGGCTCTGCCGTCATTTATCCTGCGTTGGTAGTCGGCGCTCGCGGAGCCGTCCTCGCCCTCGCCGCCGCCCTGCCCGAGAAGTGCGCCGAACTCCACGAACTGTTCCAGACCGGCCAGCACGAAAGCGCGAAACAGCTCCAGCACGCTCTCGTGCAAGCTTCCAAACGCATCGTCTCCGAAGGTGGCATCCCCGGCGTTAAATACGCCATGCATCTACGCGGCTACCAAGGCGGCCTCCCCCGTCTCCCGCTTCTGCCTCCAACCGAATCACAAAAGCGCGCCATCGCCGAAATCGTCGCCCAACTCCACCCCGCCGCCGCCCGCGCCTGAAAATGCCACCGTCCCTCCCATTTTTGTCATCCCGACCACAGCGACGAACCTCTGTCCGTGCACTGGCCGAACTTCAGATCGGCCAGCCCCTGTCCGACTGTCGGCAGTTTTTCACCATTCCCCAGAACCCGTCATTCCGAACGGAGTCGGCGAAGTGAGGAATCCCTCTTCGATTTCCGTAATACCTGGTCTGTGCTTCGTGGAGCCTTTTGCAGCGGCCTCTTCGTTTTCTCTTGCGCTCTTACACCACTTCACTCTTCCACTTCTTCTCTTCGCCTTTCTCGCTACTGCCTCCATCGCCCCGTCACCTTTTCCGCCGCCTTTCATCTAAGCGCCCATGGACTGTCGCGCCCTTTTACCTCATGAAATCCCTCACGTGCCGAAGCTCCCGCGCGACTTCGCGGAAAAGTTTCCGAAAGTAGAATCCTTCTACGCCCACACTCCCACTCTAAAATCCGCCGCGCATCTCGCCAAAAAATTGCAATTCCCCGCCGAACGCCGCTCACAAGTCGCAGGCATTCTCCGTGCGCAAAATCTCCTATACAACTGCGGCGCCGAAACACAAAAAAACCTTGACCGCTTCGCCGAAGGTGCCGTGGCCGTAGTCAGTGGCCAACAGGTTGGACTCTTTGGTGGTCCTTCCTATTCCTTCTACAAAGCCCTCAGTGCCATGCAAACCGCCGAAGAACTCTCGGAAAAAGGAATCCCCGCTGTCCCCGTCTTCTGGATGGCCACCGAAGATCACGACGTCGACGAAGTCCGCCACGTCGTCTGGTTCCACGAAGGTGAACTCCAGGAATTCTCTCTCCCAAAGCCCGCCGAAGCGGACGTCCCCGTCGGCCGCGTCCCTCTCGGCAAGGAAGTCCACGATCTCGTCGTTCGCGCCCAGCCACTTCTCGGTCAAACCTTCGGCGATCTCCTCCACGAAACGTATCTTCCCGAAGCCACCTACAGCAGTGCCTTCGCCACTCTTTTCGCGCGCATTTTCTCCGACCACGGCCTGATCCTTCTCGATCCTCTCGATGAACGCCTTCACCGCGTCGCCGCTCCTCTTCTCCGCGACGCCCTCGCCCATCGCGACGAATTGAACGAACTCCTCCTCAAACGCGGCAAGGAACTCGAGCGCGCCGGCTACGAAGTCCAGGTCAAGGTCACATCTCACAGCACGCTTCTTTTTTCTCTTGAGAACGGGAAACGTCAGGTGATCACCGCCACCAACTCCGAGTTTTCCGGCGGCGGGCTCATCATGCCTCGCGACGGCTGGCTCCGCCGCGTCGAAGCCTCTCCCGAAAAATTTAGCCCGAACGCCTTGCTCCGCCCCGTCGTGCAGGATTTTCTTCTTCCGACCATCGCCTATTTCGGTGGCCCAGCAGAAATTTCCTACTTCGCCCAGTCCGAAGTCCTTTACAAAAGGCTTCTGGGCCGTATGCCTGTTTTATTCCCGCGCGCCGATTTCACTCTCGTCGATCCCAAAGCCGAACGCATCCTGAAAAAGTATCACCTCAACGTGGAAGACGTTTGGCAAGGCTCGCAAACTCTTCGCAACCATATGTACAATTCCGCCGTCCCCAAAAAACTCGCCCGCGAATTTGACGCCAGCCTTCGCCAAATGGAGAAGAGTATCCGGAAGCTCCACGAATCCGTTGCGAAAATCGATCCCACCATCCAGGGCACCATCACCCGCGCGGAAAAACGCGTGCGCTACCAAATTGAAAAACTCCGCCACAAAACCGGCGCCGCTCTCGACCGCCACGAAAAACGAATCGCCAAACACGAAGCCTTTCTGGAGAATCTCCTCTTCCCCGAAAAAGATCTGCAATCCCGCGCTCTCTGCTTCCTCCCCTTCCTCGCCCGCTGGGGAAGCGGCGGCCTCCATGAACTCCAGAAGCTAGCCTCCCCGAAAAAGCCCGGCCGCCACCTCATCGTCCCCATCCCCTAGTCCGTCCCACAAAAATAAAAAATAATTCTGATTCCGAGCGAAGCGCGCGTATGCCAGCGTCCGTGTACCGCAGGCTCCTTGCGTTGTTCTTCTCTTCCTCTTGGTACTGGCGGGTCTTCAGGCCCGTGGTTGCCGTAGCTGCGCCACCTCGACCCGCGGTCTGTGTTAAATTTATCCTTCATGCAGAACCTCGGCCTTTACATTCAGGTGCCCTTCTGCCAGACGAAATGCACTTACTGCAATTTCCACACCGGCGTCGTCTCGACGACGCGTTTCGCTCCCTACATCCACGCCATCCAAACAGAGATCGCCAAAGCCGCAACTCTCTTCCACGCGTCAAATATCCACTGGCCCATCCATTCCCATCACGTCGATACCCTCTACATCGGCGGCGGCACGCCCAGCCTCCTAAATCCCGAACTCCTAACCACACTCCTTCACTCGCTCAAAACACATTTCCCCTCCGTCTGGCAAGAAGTCACTCTCGAAGCCGATCCCGAAACCATCACCATCGAAAAAGCGCGCCAATGGCATGACGCAGGCATCAATCGCATCAGCTTTGGCTCCCAATCCTTCATCGACGACGAACTTCAATCCGCCGGGCGCATGCATCGCGCCGCGGACATCTACAACGCCGTTCCCATTCTCCGCGACGCCGGCATCTGCAACATCAGCTTCGATCTCATCGCCGGCCTTCCCAAACAAACCCACGCTTCCTGGCGACAGACCCTCGCGGAAACCATCGCTCGCTCTCCAGAGCACGTCTCCATCTACATGATGGAAATCGACGAAGGCTCCCGCCTCGGCCTCGAAGTCCTTCAACACGGCTCGCGCTACAGCGCCCGCCAACTGCCGACCGAAGAAGCCATGGCCGATTTCTATGAACTCGCCCAGCGCGAACTCAAATCCGCCGGCTACGAACAATACGAAATCTCCAACTGGGCCAAGCCAGGCTTCGCGTCCCAACACAATCTAAAATACTGGCGCCGCGAACCCTATCTCGGCTTCGGCGCAGGCGCCCACTCCTTTTCAGGCACCCAGCGCTGGGTCAACATCCACGATGCCGCATCCTACGTTTCCGCAATCAATGAAGGTCGGCCCGCGATCGAAAGCGTCCAATCTGTAACCGCAGAACTCGCTCTCGAAGAGGAAATCTTCTTGGGCCTTCGCCAACTCGCCGGAGTTAATCTCACGCGCATCGAACGCCAGTATGGCGTCAATCTCCAACCTAAAGTCGATCGCCTGGCCTCCTTCGGCATGGTAGAACATCATGGAGACGTTCTCCGCCTTTCGCCGGCAAAACTGAACGTCTCCAACGAAATCCTCGTGGAGCTGCTCTCGTAGCGCCGCTCGAGGTGAGTATCCCACATGCTTGCCCTGAGCGACGAAGAGCCGGTGTTGCGGGCGCGCTCGTGGTTTTTCTTCGTGGATTGGCCGAACTTTAGCCTGTCCTGACGCCGGAAGGGTTCGGCCACACCGCACCGCCTTCCGCTGGCCCTGACGCAGGAAGGGAGGCGGCCCGCTCGCGCTTCTCCCCCACTCTTTAACGTTTAAACCCTTTCACTCTTGCACTTGCTCTCTTCCTGCAATCCCAACCCAATCTTGTCTTACAATGACTCTTTCGGAGTTCCCATGACCTACACCGTAGCCAAAGGCAACCAACTCGCCGACCCCGACCACGTCTCGCCAAATCCCGGCCACGCCATCGTCGACCTCCGCAGCGACACCGTCACGCGCCCCAGCGAGGACATGCGCCGCGCCATGGCCACCGCCGAAGTCGGCGACGACGTCTACGGCGAAGATCCCACCGTTAACCAGCTGCAAAAACGCGCCGCCGAAATCTTCGCCAAAGAAGCCGCTCTCTTCGTCCCGAGTGGCTGCATGGGCAATCTCATCTCAATCAAAATCTGGACCAATCTCGGCAACGAAGTCATCTGCGAAGAACGCAGCCACGTCAATCTCTACGAACTCGCCTCCATGTCCGCCGTCGCCGGCTGCATGCCGCGCGCCGTCCGCAGCGAAAATGGTATTCTCGCCTGGGAACAAATCCGAGCCGCCATTCGCCCCAAAATTTATTACGATTCCAGAACCGCTCTCGTCTGCCTTGAAAACACCGCCAACATGGCCGGTGGCACCGTCTACCCAACCGAACGCGTCCACGAAATCTGCGATCAGGCCCACGCCGCGGGCTTGAAAGTCCATCTCGACGGTGCCCGCATCTTCAACGCCGCCGTCGCTCTCAACGAGCCTGTCGTGCACATGACGAAAAAATGCGACTCCGTCATGTTCTGTCTCTCCAAGGGTCTCGGGGCTCCCGTCGGTTCCATGATCGTCGGCTCGCGAGAATTCATCGAGCAAGCGCGCATCTATCGCAAAATGCTCGGTGGAGGCATGCGCCAGGTCGGCGTAATCGCCGCAGCAGGATTACTCGCCCTCGAAAAATCTCCCGCGCGCCTTCACGAAGACCACGAAAACGCCAAACGCCTCGCCGAAGGCATCGCCAAAATTCCCGGCCTCAAAATCGATCCCGCGTCCGTCCGCACCAACATCGTAATCTTCGATTGCAGCGCCACCGGCAGGAACGCCGCCGAATTCTGCGACGCGCTCCACCCAAGCGGCGTGTGGGCGCAAGACACCGCGCTCTATTCCGTCCGCCTCGTCAGCCACTGGAACGTCGACCGCCCCGCCATCGGTCGCGCCCTCTCCGAAATCCGCGCCGTAGCCGAAAAGAACACCGCTCGCTCCGCCAACCCCGTGTAGTGGCCGAACTTTAGATCGGCCACTACCAATCCTCTTCTCTGACGCTAAATTCCAAAACCAACGCTATCCTTGCGAGCCTGCCGGCCGCAGGCAGGAGTAATCTTCGTAGCGAGGAATCCCTCTTCGATCTCGGAAGCCCCATTCACCCGTTCGTAGCGCTGGCATCTTGCCGGCGCGCCTTCGAGTAGCATAGGCTTCAGTCTGTGCGAGCGGCGTCGGCGAAGCGAAGAACTGCTTTTTCTTTCTTGGCAACCAAGGAGAATTCCCAATGAACTGGGTTCAAGAAAATCTTGCAGCGGCGATCTTCTGTTCTGCTCTCGCCGCTAGCATCACTCCCGCCCAATCCTCATCCCCCACCCCCGCTGACGCTCAAAAATTCATCGAATCCGCCGAACAGCGCCTCTTCGACCTCGGCATCAAAGCCCAACGCGCCGCCTGGGTCCAGGAAAACTTCATCACGATCGACACCGAGCAAATCGCTGCCGATGCCGGCGAAGAAGCCAACACCGCCGCCACCCAATACGCCAAAGAAGCCCACCGCTTCGATAAAGTCGCTCTTGCGCCGGAGCTCGCCCGCAAACGTCTCCTCCTCGAACTCGCCGCCGGTTTTCCCGCGCCCGACGATCCCAAAGCGCAAAAAGAACTCGCGCAAATCCTCTCCTCGCTCGATGGCGATTACGGAACAGGGAAGTGGTGTCCCAACGGCCCCGGCGAGCCCTGCCTCGACGTCACGGCCGTTGGAAAACTCATGGCCACCAGCCGCGATCCCGAAGAACTAAAGCGCGCTTGGCTCGGCTGGCACGCCGTCGGCGCGCCCATGCGTCAACGTTACGCCCGCATGGTCGAACTCGGGGACGAAGGCGCGCGCCAGCTCGGTTACTCCGACGTCGGCGCGCTCTGGCGCTCCAACTACGACATGCCTCCAGATCAATTCGCCGCCGAAATGGATCGCCTCTGGGAGCAGCTTCGCCCGCTGTATATCTCTCTCCACGCCTACGTCCGCGGCCAGCTCGTCAAAAAATATGGCGCGAACATCGTCCCGCCCAACGGCCCGATCCCTGCCCATCTCCTCGGTAACATCTGGGCCCAGGAGTGGAACAACGTTTATGAGCTGATGGATTCCCCTAAGCCCGTACAGAGTTTCGATCTCTCCGAAATTCTCGTCGACCGCAAAACCGACGCTCGCGACATGGTCAAGTACGGAGAAAAGTTCTTTATCTCCCTCGGCTTCCCGCCTTTGCCGCGCTCCTTTTGGGAGCGCTCCCTCTTCACCAAACCGGCCGATCGTGAAGTCGTCTGCCACGCCAGCGCCTGGGACATCGACAACAACAATGACCTTCGCATCAAGGTGTGCATTCACCCGACCGCGGAAGACTTCCTCACCATTCACCACGAACTCGGCCACAATTTCTATCAGCGCTCCTACAACACTCAGCCACCGCTCTTCCAGAACAGCGCCAACGACGGCTTCCACGAAGCCGTCGGCGACACCATCGCCCTCTCCGTCACTCCCGAGTACTTGAAAAAAATCGGCCTCATCGACGCCGTTCCGCCCGTCTCCGGCGATGTCGATTACCTGCTCCAACAAGCCCTCGAAAAAGTCGCCTTCCTTCCCTTCGGTCTTTTAATCGACAAATGGCGCTGGGAAGTTTTCTCCGGTCAGGTCAAGCCCGACGGATACGAGAAGGCGTGGTGCGATCTCCGCCTCAAATACCAAGGCGTCGCTCCGCCGGTATCACGCTCCGAAGCCGACTTCGATCCCGGCGCAAAATATCACGTCCCCGCAAACGTCCCCTACGCGCGTTACTTCCTCGCCCGCATCTACCAATTCCAATTCCACCGCGCCCTCTGCAAAACCGCTGGCGTCGAAGGCCCTCTCCACCGCTGTTCCATCTACGGCAACAAAGCCGCCGGCGAAAAACTCAACCAAATGCTCAGCCTCGGCCAATCCAAACCGTGGCCCGAAGCCCTCGAAGTCCTCACTGGGCAAAAACAAATGGACGCCACCGCCCTAGCCGACTACTTCGCCCCATTGAAAATTTGGCTCGACGACCAAAACAAAAAGAACAACTACCCCGTCGGCTGGTAGCCCCTGGAAAGCGGGAGCCCAGCTCCCGCTTTCACGAGACCTTCACAACGTCACAAATCGCCCAGCGGCAGCCCCGCTGGCGCCGCCTGGTGTGCGCCCGAAAATCCTCTCGGGTGGCCCGGCAGGCTGGTGCTGCGTGTAGGTTCTTGGGATTATCTTTCTAGCGGCGGCATTCCGAGGCGGGCGTCTCTCTAAACGCATCGAGCAAACTTCACTCTTCTCCGAAACGAATAACGAAAAGCGATTAACCAACAACTCTTCTCTCCCTCGCCGTTCTCAACCTCGCAAAAAACCTATTCGCCGCCGCAATGTCCTTTTGGATCTGTTCCTTCAACTCCTCCGGCCCCGCAAATCTCTTCTCCGCCCGTAACCTCTTCCAAAACCGTACCTCTATTCTCTTCGGCGTAAAATTCCCCGAATAGTCCAGCAAATGCGTTTCCACGCTCAATCCCGTACCGTTGAACGTCGGCCGTACTCCCACATTCGTCACGCTCCGGTGACTGTTCGTCTCCCCATCTAGCACCGTCCGCGTAATGTAAACACCTCGCGCCGGCAACAACTCCTGCTCCGGCTTCAAATTCAACGTCGGAAACGTAAACTTCCTTCCCGTCCCCGTCCCGCTCACCACCTCACCCGTCAACGCAAATGGCCTCCCCAGCAATCGCCCCGCATGCCGCACATCGCCCTCGCTGACCATTTTCCGGATCAACGTGCTCGACACCACTTCTCTATTCAGAGTCACCGGGGCGTGTACCACCACCTCAAATCCGTCGCGCATCCCCATTTCCCGCAAAAATTTCACGTCTCCCGCCTGTTTGTTTCCAAACCGAAAAGTATCTCCCACCACCACCGTCCGCACGCGCAACTGCCGCACCAAAATCTCCCGCACAAACTCCTCCGCCGAAAGCGCCGCCAATTCCTTCGTGAACGGCAGCACCACCGCCGCTTCCATCCCAACCGCCCGAAACCACTCCATCCTTTGTTGGTTCGTCGAAATCCGCGCCGGCGCCGCCTCCGGCCGCAGCACCTTCAACGGTGGCGGCTCAAACGTCAACGCCGTCGCCACCGCCCCGCTCTCCTTCGCCCGCCATATCGCATACTCCAGCACCCGCTGGTGCCCAATATGAATCCCATCAAACGTCCCAATCGCAATCACACTCCCCCGCTGGTGCAATTTGTGATTTGTCATCCCGGACGTGTAGCTCAGGTCTTCCGGCCTGAGGGTCCCGCCTTTCTGCTCGGGTCCGGCACCCTGGTAGTTTGACGGTGGGTCTTCGATCTTCTTCTCCGAAACCAAAAACTTAGAACTATCACCTGAATACTTCTCCGCCCACTCCTTCGCCGACGAAAACACCTGCATCACGCCCGCTCCACCATCCACGTGTACGGCCTGCACCTCTATTTCCAACTCCAACCCATCGTAGGCCAGTCTCACCTGCGGATACCCCGCCTTCCGCAACCTTTCATTCGTCGCCTGATGCGGCAAATCATGCGCTATATGCGTAAACCAAGCCCGCTTCGGCTTCAGCCGGTCAATCAACGCCAACGCCTGCTCCACCGTCTGATGCATCGGGTGCGGCACATCCCGGAGCGCATCCAGAATCAAATCATCCAAATCCTCAAGCAGCGGTACGCTCGACTCCGGCAACCGGCTGAAATCCGTCATATACGCCGCCCGTCCAAATCGAAATCCCAACACCTCCATCTCCCCATGCAAAAGCGGCACCGGAGTGAACGGAATCCCCAGCAGCACAAACGGCCCATTGACCTCGTGCAAATCCACGCTAGGAACGCTGCTCAACGTAGGCTTGCCGTCAAACACATAGGCAAACACCCGTCGCAACACACGAAACGTGTCCGCTGTCCCGTAGACCGGAATCGAACTCTTCTGCCGGAAATTAAACGGCCGCAAATCGTCAAATCCCAAGATATGATCCGCATGGCCATGCGTCAGCAGCACCGCATCCAGCCGCTCCAGCCCCACCCGCAATCCCTGCGTACGAAAATCCGGCGTCGTATCAATCACCACATTTTGCCCGCCGCGTGAAAGCAGCAACGAAGGCCGCAGCCTCTTGTCATGCGGATCATTCGACTCGCACACCACACAATGACACCCGAGCGTCGGCACTCCCATCGAAGTGCCCGACCCCAACACCCTAACGCGTATCGTCTCCGCTCCCATCCCCTCCATTGTATCCGTCCAGGTAGTGGCGGGTGTTCCGGCCCGCGCTTTTCTCTTTGGTTTGCTTTTGTCTTGGGTTTGGTCGGGACTGCACATCTCCCGCTTGCCCTGACGCAGCCAAGGATCAGCTCTTGGGTTTCCCCTAGCGGTGCCATACCGCAAAAAACAAAAACGGCGCGATCCAAATCGCGCCGCTCCACCACTCAAAACTTAAAACTTACCTCTTCCCCTTCGCCTGTGCCGTCACCTTCGCCATTTCCGCCGCCATCGCCTTCTGCACTTCCAGATACGTCAGCTTCAACTTCCCCAACAAATCCAGCAGCATCTCATTCTCTTCCGGCGCTAAATTTCCCTTGGTCTTTTGCTGCAGCGCGTCCAACATATCGATCAACTCCCGCGCCGCATCCGGATCGATCATCGGCTGACCGGTATTCGGGTCCGCATAGGCTCCAAGCACCATCGCCGCGTTGCTGCCAATCATGCGGATCAAATTCTCAAACGCCGCCAACTTCTTCGGCGCGTCCGCTGCGAGCTTAGCTGCCTCCGCATGCGCTTTTTCTGCAGCCTTGGCCTCGGCTTTCACTTCTTCGCGTTTCGCTTCGCGCTCCTGCTCCTCCACAACCTCCTTGCGGATATCTCCCTCAGCCGTAAATGGCCGCCGGTCAATTACCTTGAATCCCTCATCCTTATTTTCAGCCACGGTCGTCGCCCTCTCTCCCGATTTCCCCCCAAGTTTATCACGGGAACGGGACTAGCTTCTCCCGATACCTGTAGGTCACCCCTTCGAGGGCTGAGGCTCTTCGTGTGCGTCTTGTCTCCCATTTGAACCGGTCATCCCGACCGAAATGACCCGGGCGCGGGTACCCCACACGCGGGTTCTGCAGGTGGGTGTCGGTTTGAGTTACGCCGCGCGCATTGCTTGAGGGTGCCTCAATCGTTCTGCGCCTTTTGCAGAAAGGGTGGGCTCTTACGATCCAAAGCCAGAACACTTCTGCTACCACTCCGAATTTCGTAGCGTCTTCCCCTCTTCCTCTTTACAACTCCCGCACCCCTCCGTGCTATTCTTTTCTTTCACCATGAGCCGGCTACGATTCCTCCCGATTGCTCTCCTCCTTGCCGCCTCCACCCGCGCCCAATTCTTCGCACCGCTCGACCAATGGCGCACCGCCGTGCTCTCCGGCAACGCTTCCACCCTTGGCGCCCTCTACACCCAATCACCCGCCCCCGAAATCGTCGGCCCGGACAAGCGCCCCATCCCCCTCTCCGACGAAATATCCTTCTGGTCCTCCTGGAAATCCCAGGGCCTCACCGACATTTCTGCGCAAGTCGTCCAGCAATCCGACCAGTCTCCCGACCTTCACGTCGTTGTCCTCCAACTCACCCTGACAACGAAACAAGGTGGCCAAGCCCACAAGCAATACATCGCCATGGCCCAGACCTGGTATCGTCAGAACGGCCAGTGGCACCTCGTCGGCTCTCAGCATTCTGCCGCTACCCGTCTCCGCCAGCCTCTCGAAGACAAAGTCATCTATCCGCCGGGCATCGACGCGCATCAGGAAATCGCGGACATTCTTCGCACCGCCGCCGCCACTCACAAACGGGTTCTGCTCGTCTTTGGCGGCAACTGGTGCTTCGATTGCCACGTCCTCGACGAAGCCTTCCACAGTCCCGAAATCGCTCCCACTCTCAGCAAATCCTTCCTCGTCGCCCACATCGACATCGGTCAGATGGACAAAAATCTCGACGTCGCCAAAAAATACCAGGTTCCTGTTGAGGATGGCGTCCCTGCCATCGCTGTCCTCGATTCCGACGGCAAACTCCTCTACAGCCAGCAGCAACACCAATTCTCCTCAGCCCGCTCTATGGCCCCCGAAGACATCCTCGCCTTCCTCAACAAATGGAAACTCTCCTCCTCGGCCCAATCCCACACCGCCGCCAAGTAGCATAGGCTTCAGCTTTTGCACTCTTCGGTTCCGTGCAGAGAAATTGATCAGTCCTTGTCGGGATTGTCTTTGGCGGGTTTGTCTTTTATTTCCTTGATGGAGGAGAGATTGAGAACGGGGCGTTCGCCGGTTTCGACGCCGACGGCGTTGGCAAGCGTGCCTTTGGCTTTGACGAACTTGTTCTCGAGGGATTCGAGTTTTTTCGGGTTGGGGGATTTGACTTCGAGGGAGCTGACTTGTTTGCCGTTGACGGTGAGGACGGGATTGAGATCGATGGCCCAGCCGGAAGTTTCAGCGCCGATGGCCATGACACGAGAGAGTTTGCCCATGACGGTGAGTTTGTCGGATTTGTTGGGTTGGGCGAGAGCGGAAGAGGCGAGGAAAAGAAGGACGGCGAGGCATGCAGCGAAACGGGCGAGGCGCATTGGAGTCTCCTTGGCGAGGGGGAAGTTTAGCATGGAGAGAAGTGGGGTTTTGACTTGTTAGGTATAAGCTTTTGATTATAGGTTTTTATTCGTTAGTTTCGGAGGGGCAACCCAAGATACCGGCCTGATGGCACGGCGCTACATGCGAAGCGAACAGATTTTCTATTTTACTATTCTCCTTCTCGTCTCCTTCACCTCGCCAACCACCACGGCTCTTCCGTCGCGACAAACTCCACCGGCACATCCTTCACAAACCCCTTCAACCAGCTCGTGCACTCCTCCATGCCCGCCTGCTCGCTCGGTATATGCCCAAGTACGATCAACGCCTTCTTTCTCCCCTGCGTCACCGCATCCGCGGCATACTCCACGGTCTCCCACTCCCGCGTCTCGCCCACCAGCAATACCTGTACGTCATCACTCTCCAGCGCGTGTGTCTCCCGCACAAATCCCGCGAACCCCGGACTCAACCCTACCTTCGTCACCTTCGCCTCCGGCTCTCCAACCACGCGCACCACCGGCGAATCCAACTTCTTCGCCACTTCTTCCGCCAACTTCTTCACCGTCGTCTCCGGCAGCACAAACAAATATTGATTCCCCGCATTCTGATATCTCTCCCAACCGAGCGCATGCACCATTCCCGCCTCAATCCCATCCGGCTTCCGCATGTGCCAATGATCGTGAAATCTCCAAACCACCATCCCATGCTTTTCAATAAAGGCGCGCTTTTCCGCCCACACCGGGTCGCTCTCCGGCATTCCCTCCGGTACATCCTCATGCGAATAGAACGTCGGCTCGTGGGTAATAACAAAATTCAATCCCTTCGCCGAAGCCCTCTCCAACACGTCCATCGTCGCCATCATCGTCACGGCGATACCCGTCACTGGCGCGTCTGGATTTCCCGATTTGAACGTATCGACCGTCTTCTCCCTCCAAGGCACGCCAACCTGCTTCTGTATCTCCGCAACAATCTCTCGAGCTGTGGGCTTGCCCGGAGCCGCGACGGACTTTTTCTCCCGCGCCCTCGCACCGGCTCCCCACACCATCGCCACGCCGACCAACACCACCCACATCTTCCTCATCCCGGTCCTCCTGTCCGCCTCTGTAGCGCCGTGCCTTCAGGCCGGCATCTTGAATTGTTCTTTTGCGTCTACGTAAATCTCCTCCACCTCTTCTCCTTTACTTCCTCAAAGTCATTCACTTCCTTCCACCTCATTTCTCCATCCTCACTGTCTTCCCGCTCTTTGCCGACTCCCTCGCCGCATCCATCACCTCGGCCACCACCACATTCACCTCCAGCGACCCTGGCCCCGACGGCTTCAACTTCTCCAGCACCACCGCCCGCAAATACCGCAACTCGTCATCCTCCGGTGCCTCCAACACCGGCGCCTTCACTTGTTGCCCCTGCGACTCTCCCAATTTCCGCACCACCATCGAATCGCGTCCTCCGGTAATCACTTCGCCCTTGTTCCCGTACACCTCTACATCGCTCCTCCCAAACGGCCAATTCCACGATGCCTGCACAATCCCCTGCGCTTTCGGATACGTCAAAATGATCGTCGCCTCGTCGTCCACCTTCGGATACACATCCGGCTTGATATGCTGCGTGACCGCCGTCACCGTGAGCGGCCTCTGCCCGTCCATCACCCACGTCATGAAATCCACGCCATAACATCCAAAGTCATACAGCGCCCCGGCGCCATTTAACTTCGGATCCGTCAGCCATCCCAAAAACTCCGGTCCCACTCCAATTTCCTTCGGACCCATGTGTCCGTCGTGCGCCACCATTTTCCGCACTTCTCCGATCGATCCTCCATGCGCGATTCCATACGCCCCATGTCGGCTCGGCTCCCAGGTCGTAAAATAATTCACCAACACAGGAATCTTCGCTTCCGTCGCCATTTTCGCAATCGCATGCGCATCCTCTGCACTGACCGCCAGCGGCTTCTCCATCATCACCGCCACATGATGATTCGCGGACACCTCTACCACCTTCCGGTGATCAAACGTGTTCGTGTACGCGAGCACCGCCTGCGGCTTCGTCGCCGTCAACATCTCGTCCAGATCGGCGTGATACAGCTTCGCGTCGAGCCCATACTTTTTCGCATATTGGTCAAACAACGCCCGGTCCGGCTCCGATACCCCCACAATCTCAATATCCGTCCGCTTTCCCGCAACCGACAAAAATCCCTCCGCGTGTCCGTGCACCAACCCCGCAATCACCACACGCAGCGGCCCCGCCTTCTGATCATCGAGCGGCGCATCCACCTTAGGTTTCCCCGGGCCCTCCGGCTTGTCCTGAGCGTCGAAGAGCTCACCCTGGCTGACGAAGGGCTTGGCCTCTTGCCCCCGCGCACCACCACAAGCTATCCCCACCACCGCCATCATCACTAGCCACCGCACTATCAACACTCGCATCCGTCGCCTCCTAAACGTCACCATTCAAAATTTCCCGCCAACCCATTCTCCGTAGTGCGCCAGCATATCGGCACAACACTCGATAAAGGTATTGGCGGGTCTTCAGACCCGTGCCTTCGAACGCGTCTCGCCTCCGAACACATAAAGAACCGTCATTCCGAGCGGAGTGCTCGCAGCGAGGAATCCCTTTTCGATGGCTGCGTCTTGCCGAGTTGCCCACCCTCGTTTTTTGAGGGGTGCTCTCTGCCTTCCAATTCTATTTTCAGACTTCATTTCGCCCCTCTTCCACTATTGCACCGTTATACTCTTACACTTCCCAGCTCTCCCAAACCACACTTTCTGACTCCCACTTATAGATACAGCGAAATGCGTATTTTTCGCCTCTTTCTCGGTCACCGTGGGAACTCCTTTGCACACATCGATAGCGCCTCAACGCACCAAAACCAATCTAACCTCCGCCCCCTGCTCGTCTTACCGCGTTTTCTTCATTCTCTCGTCTTTGGATAACCAATTGCTCTCTTAAATCACAGCGGATGTCTCGCGAGAGTTTTCTGGCGCTTCCCGGCTCATCCGCCGGGGAGCTGATCAGGTCCGGCTCCCCTCAACCCCCTGACGAATCGCCGCTTCGAGCCCTCAACGAAGCGGCGATTCCTATTTTCTGCGTCCCATTTCCCGCTTTCGCGTGGCCCGCACCCATCGTCCAACCTGAAGCTCACCCCTTTTCAAGGGTGAGGCTTCTCTCTTGAATTTGCTTTCGTCTTGGGTTTCCTTACATCCCGACCGAAGTGGCCCGACTTTCTCTCGCGCGAATTTCACGCCCCGGGCCACGCAGCGCAGGGACCCTCGCTACACGTAACCTACACCGGAATCGACGGAATGGTCTCCCCACTTTAACAACGAAACTCTTCCACTGTTTCCCTTCTTCTCTTGTGTCCCGTGTGAAACGCTCCGCGCCTGTGCTACATTCTTCTTCCCGGTTTCCCGCCTCCCGAGGCCAAAATGAATCTTACATTCCGCGTCGCAGTCGCCATGCTCTCGCTGCTCTGTGTGTTCTCCCGCACTCTTCTGCCAAACTCACAAAAGGACAACACCGTGACGCAACGTGCCACCGGACCGTTCGAAGTAAAAGTCGTTCCGCTCGACCCTGCCTTCAAGTTCGACGAAAATCCTATCGGTCACTTCTCCCTCGACAAGCAATTTCACGGCGACCTCGAAGCCACCAGCAAAGGCGAAATGCTTTCCGCCGGCAGTCCCAAAACTTCCGGTGGCTACGTGGCCATCGAACGCGTCTCCGGCACACTCAACGGTCGCTCCGGCACTTTCATCCTCCAGCACAACGCCACCATGACCAACGGTGCTCCCCAACTCAACATCATCGTTGTTCACGGCACCGCCACCGGCCAGCTCACCGGCCTTACCGGCAGCATGAACATCATCATCAAAGACGGCAAACACTCCTACGATTTCTCCTACAGTCTTCCTGATTCCAAATAACCCCCGTGACTCCGAGCGGAATCTGCGAAGCGAGGAATCCCGCTTCGATTCGTGTTAGGCCATACAGCAAAAATGAACTTGAGGGTACCCTACCCTCGTCTTCTAAGGTTGGGGTCTTACGATCCAACACCACAAAGTCTCTTCTCGTCACATCTTTTATGGATTGCTGCACCCCCCCAGGGGTCCGAGCTTCAGCTCCGGGATTGAACATTACGCCATCAATGGGTTTTAGCCCCCCCGAGGAACTGTCTTCTCTAAAAAAAAGGCGCCTCGTCAAACGAAGCGCCTAACGGAAAACGTAAAACGAAGAACTAAAAACTTAAACTCCCTCAATCATCATCTCCATGCAACACTGCCGCGGTCAGCACGGTAGTCCACAATCCCCGTTTGTCTCCCACCGCCGACTGCGTCACATTCATCGTCCGCACAATCTTGTTCGAAATCCGATAAACCTCTTTCTTCTCGTCCCAGGACAAATCCGGATCGAACTCCACGTTCAGTGTCGTCGCCAGCATCTCCGCCGCCAGCTCCTCTGCGTACTCGCCTGCCACTTCTTCCGTCTCACCAAACGAATGATGCTCGCTCAAATATCCGTACATCGGCCGCTCGCTCGGCAGCGCCAATCCGATGCTAGACGCGATCAGCCGGTGCGGCTCCTTCGTGGAATTCTCACTGATGACCGTGAACGCCACCTGCCCAGGCTTGATCAGCTTCAATCCCTCGCTTCGCGAAATCAATTTGCAGTTCGGAGGAAAAATCGAACTCACCCGCACGATGTTGCACGCCGCTATTCCTGCGTTTCGTAGCGCCAATTCGAAGCTCGATAGCCTCTCTCGATGTTTCCCCACGCCTTTTGTCAGGAAAATCTTCTTCGCTACGAACGCCATTTTTTCGGATCACCGTCCAGGTGGATTTCTTTCGCACAAAAATTTTTGCGCCATTCAAAAAGTAACAAGCTTGTCCCTTACTGTCAATCTACAATGCCGCGGCGTTCCTATTTTTCGCCGCACTTCAGACCTTCTCGTCTGTGTTCTAGGGTTTTTTGTCGCAATCACGCCGGACGAATCCCGTTTACGCCTCGGGCTCTTGCTGCTCCCCCGCCAGATAACCGACCAGCTTGCCCAGCGGCCTGCAGATCGCTAGCACCTTGCCCAGATCGTCCGCGGTAAAATCCGGGCCTGCCATCGCCGCATTTTCACCCTTGCGGCTGACCTGCATCACTCCCACCACTTTCCCTTCATTCAAAATCGGCGCGCTGATAATTTTCTGAATCGACTCCCACCTTGTCGTTGCCGCCTTCACTCCCTCAAACACCGTCGCGTGCCGCACATTGGAAAAATTGTTATTGATCTCCGCCTTGACGTCCTTCACCGTTCGCGCCGCCAGCGCCGAATTGCTGGTCAATGGAACAAATCCCACGTTCTTCAGCGCTGCCGGACACAAAAAATGCAAATGCCGCCAGCGGTTAGACAGCGCTAGAATGGCGACCTCGTCTTCTTTCACCCGCAATTCCTTTGCGATCTTGTCCGCGATCGGCTGCATCGAAACTTCGGCTCTTGCGCCGTCGCCCTCAAGCGAAATCACTAGTCCCTCGAGTTCCGATAGCAAGCTCGTCGTCATAAATTTCTGGATTCAGTTCTGCTCCCGCAGTGAAGGAAATTCGCGGGCGCAACGCCGATCAATCAGGCTGTTTGCGTCTCTTCCATCTTCAACTCTTCCTCCCACCCCCGCAACCTCTATTCAACCTGCCTGTGCCGTTCCTGCTGACATGTCAACGTCACGCCTGACCCGTCGGACGGCGTAGCAAAGGCTTCAGCCTGTACTTCCTTAGCTATGTCGAAAAAATCTCTTTAACCTAAAACTTCAAACTATGAACTTCGAACTCACTCTCTTGCATCCCCTGCACCAACTCCCTATACTGAATTTGTCGCCGTTCACTCGACCTTGGCGGCCTAGAGGCATGTCTTCCCCGACAACCCAGCCTGACTCGACCAGCTACCTTCTCCGAAAGCTTCATTCTTTATCCGGAATTGTTCCCGTAGGCGCTTTCCTCGCCGAACATTTCTGGTCGAACAGCTCCGTCCTTGTCTCTCCCGAGAAATACGACGCCGTCTCCCGTGAGCTCCAAACCATTCCTTTCCGTCCTCTCGCCGAATGGGCCTTCATATTCCTTCCCATTCTTTACCACGGCTTCTACGGCATCTACATCTGGCTCCGCGGCGATTCCAACGTCTCCGCCTATCCCTGGGTCAAAAATTGGCTGTACACGCTCCAGCGCTACACCGGCCTCATCGCCTTGGTCTACATCGGCTGGCATCTCTACACCGAACGCTGGCTCACCCACGGCCGTTCCACCTACGGAACCGTCTCTCGGGATCTCTCCAATCCCTGGTTTCTCGCTTTTATGGTCGTTGGCGTTGTCGCCTCCTCTTTCCATCTCGGTGTCGGCATCTGGAATTTTCTCTGCAAATGGGGACTCGCCGCCACGGCTCGCGCGCAACGCGCCGCGGGACAACTCGGTGTTGCCGTCGCGCTAGCCTTTAGCCTGGTCGGCGTCCTGATTCTCATCAGCTTCCGCATGGACTGGCATCCTTTCATCTCTTACTGGCAAAAATGAGACACCCGAAGATCATCATCGTCGGTGGTGGCTTGGCCGGACTCATGGCCACTATTCGCGTCGCCGAATCGGGCGTCCCGGTCGAACTCTTCTCCATCGTTCCCGTAAAACGCTCGCACTCCGTTTGTGCCCAGGGCGGCATCAACGCCGCGAAAAACCAAAAAGGCGAAGGCGACACGACCGGGAAGCATTTCGACGACACGATCTACGGCGGCGACTTCCTCGCCAATCAGCCTCTCGTCAAGCGCATGTGCGAAGAAGCTCCCGCCATCATCGATCTGCTCGACCGTATGGGTGTCACCTTCAATCGCACTCCCGAAGGCCTCCTCGACTATCGCCGTTTCGGTGGCACTCTCTATCACCGCACTGCCTTCGCCGGCGCCACCACCGGCCAGCAACTCCTATACGCGCTAGACGAACAAGTCCGCCGCCACGAATCCGAGGGTAAAGTCAAAAAGTTCGAAGGTTTCACCTTTCTCTCGGCGGTCATCGATCCGTCCGGCGTCTGCCGCGGCATCGCCGCCATGGATCTTCGCTCCATGGAAGTCAAAACATTTCCCGCCGACGCCGTTATCTTCTGTACCGGCGGCATCGGCGCGATCTTTGGCCGCTCCACCAACTCCGTCGTCTGCACTGGCTCCGCGCAATCCGCTCTTTTCCAGCAGGGCGTCGACTACGCCAACGGCGAATTCATTCAGGTTCATCCCACCTCCATTCCCGGTGAGGACAAGCTTCGCCTCATGAGCGAATCCGCGCGCGGCGAAGGCGGCCGCGTTTGGGTTCCCAAGAAACAAGGGGATCCGCGCGACCCCAAAACCATCCCGGAAAACGATCGCTTCTATTTTCTCGAGGAGTGGTATCCCAAATACGGTAATCTCGTCCCGCGAGACATCGCCACGCGCGCCATCCATCGCATCGTCTACCGGGAAAAACTCGGCATCAATGGCCAGGCCGCCGTCTTCCTCGACGTCTCTCACATCGATCGCGCCACGCTCGACCGCAAACTCGAAGGCATCCTCGAGATCTACGAAAAATTCTGCGGCGTCGACCCGCGCGAAGAGCCCATGAAAGTTTTCCCCGGCATGCACTACACCATGGGTGGCATTTGGGTGAATAACGAAGATCAGGCCAGCAATGTCCCTGGCGTCTACGCCGCGGGCGAATGCGAATACCAATACCACGGCGCCAACCGCCTCGGCGCCAACTCGCTCGTCTCCTGCATTTTCGGTGGTGGCATCGCCGGTCCCGCCGCCGTGAAATACGCTCGCAACCTGGAGAAGGGAACTGATTCCATTTCCGCTTCGGTCTTCGAAGCCGAGCAAAAACGTCAGGAATCGAAAAATCAGTCTCTTCTCTCAAACAACGGCACCGAAAATCCCCTGACCATCTGGAAAGAAATGGGCGACATCATGACCGAACACGTCACGGTCACCCGCATCAACAAAAATCTCGAATTCGCCCACAACAAACTCCGCGAGCTCCAGGACCGCTTCCGCCGCATCAATCTCAGCGATCGCACCAAGTGGTCCAACCAAACACTGAATTTCGCGCGTGAACTCGAAAACATGCTACTCCTCGCGCGGGTCATGACCCTCGGCGCACTCGCCCGCAACGAATCCCGCGGCGCACACTACAAACCCGATTTTCCCGAACGCGACGACGCCAACTGGCTCAAAACCACGCGCGCCAAGTGGCTTGCTCCGAGCCGCGAGGGCTGCTCGGGCGAAATTCATCTTACGTACGACCCGGTGGACATCAGCCTGATTCCACCCCGCGTCCGTAAATACGACGCCGCGAAATGACGGTCGGTAACATAGGCTCAACCGGTGCTCCTGAGTTTCCTCAGGACAGGCTTTAGCCGTGCCGACGCGATTGCCACATCTCGGGGCTTGAACTCCTGGAGGAATCCGTCTCTCTGAACGAGGTCTTATGTCCGACAAACGCGTCGTTCTCAAAATTAAACGGCAACTCTCCCCCACGCAACCCTCCCACTGGGAGGAATTCTCCCTCCCCTGGCGTCCCTCCATGAACGTCATCATCTGCCTTCGCGACGTCGCCGAAAATCCTGTCACCCGCGAAGGCAAAAAAACCACTCCCGTCACCTACGACTCCAACTGTCTCGAAGAGGTCTGCGGCTCCTGCGCCATGGTCATCAACGGCAAAGTTCAAATGGCCTGCTCCGCTCTCGTCGACAATCTTGAACAACCCATCCGCATCGAGCCCATGACCAAATTCCCCATCGTCCGCGATCTCGCCGTCGATCGCCAGTTCATGTTCGACTCCCTTAAGCGCGTCAAAGCCTGGATTCCTATCGACGGCACCTACAATCTCGGCGAGGGCCCGCGCATGGCCCCCGAAGTCCAGGAAAAAGCCTATCCGCTCTCCCGCTGCATCTCCTGTGGCTCCTGTCTCGAAGTCTGTCCGCAGGTCAATTCCAACAACAACTTTGTCGGCGCCGCCATCGTCTCGCAGGTCCGCCTCTTCAACATGCATCCAACCGGCGCCATGCACGCCAAAGCACGCATCAACGCGCTGCTTGGCCCCGGCGGCATCCAGGAATGCGCCAACTCCCAAAACTGCGTCGAAGCCTGCCCCAAGGACATCCCTCTCACCGAATCCCTCGCTGAAGTCAACCGCGAAGCCTGGAAGCAATCCCTCCTAGGCTGGCTCCTCGGCTGATCCTTTAGCTGGTAACGTTACACTCCTTGTCGAACGTACTTGAGGGTGACCCACACCCGTTTTCTGAGGGTGGGCTTGGACGCCCCAACGCCATAAACCCTCTTCTCTTGTCCTCTCTTTCCTCCGCCCTCTGGGTCCACTCCCTGTTCTCTGCGTGGCCGAGCGTCCTCCGCGCCTCTGCGTTATCTTTTCCTCCCGTGCTACTCTATTTCCGCTCTTCTCAGGAGAACAAAATGATCCGCCGCCCTCTCGCGCTTCTCTCTCTTCTAGGAACTCTCATGATCACCGCTATCCTCGCGCAATCCATCTCCGACAAAGCCAAAAAACTCCACTTCTCTTCCATCGTCATCGACACCCACGACGACACCACCCAACGCCTCCTCGATTCTCACTTCGACATCGCCGTCCCCCACACCGACGGCAACATCGACATTCCCCGCATGCGCGACGGCGGCCTCACCGCTATCTTTTTTTCGATCTGGATCGACGGCAAAATCCTCGGCCCCGAGGCCGTCAAACGCGCTCTCGATCAAATCGACGCCGTCCGCGAAACCGTCCGCAAGCATCCCGATGAACTCATCCTCGCCACCACCGCCGACGAAATTCGTGAAGCCAAAAAGCAAAAGAAAATCGCCGCGCTCATGGGTGTAGAAGGCGGCCACATGATGGGCAACGACCTCGCTGTCCTCCGCACCTTCGCCGCCCTTGGTGTCCGCTACATGACGCTCACCCACATGCAAAACAATGAATGGGCGGACTCCTCCACTGCCAAGCCCGAACACAACGGCCTCACCGATTTCGGCAAACAAGTGGTCCGCGAAATGAATCGCCTCGGCATGATCGTGGACATTTCCCACGTCTCCGACAAAACCTTCTACGATGTTCTGGAAACCACCAAAGCGCCCGTCTTCGCCTCGCATTCCTCCTGCCGCGCGCTCTGCAACGCCGCGCGCAACATGACCGACGACATGATCCGCGACCTTGCCAAACACGACGGCGTCATGCAAATCAACTATCACGTCGGCTTCCTCAGCCAGGAATTCCGCGACTTTGAAGCCGCACACCCGGACGTCGAGAAAGAAATCGGCGACGAAGTGAAGAAACGTTGTGGCACCGACGAAACCTGCGCCGGTGTGGCCGGTGATCAGGTAGTCCGCGACATGATGAAGGCAGGAAAACTTCCCAAGGTCGACTGGACGCTAATCGTCGACCACATCGACCACGCCGTAAAGGTCGGCGGCGTCGATCACGTCGGCCTAGGCTCCGACTTCGACGGCGCCGTCATGCCCCTCGGCATGGAAGACGTCACGCGCCTGCCCGAAATCACCGACGCCCTGCTGAAGAAAGGTTACTCGGAATCCGACATTCGCAAAATTCTCGGAGAGAACACTCTCCGTGTCCTGTCCGCAGTCCAAAAAGTCTCCCGCGACCTCAACTCCCACTAAACCAACTCTTCGCACCATAGGCTTCAACTGCTGCTGTTCGGTTTCCCTCGAACGGCGGTCCACCAACCATCTCTTCCATTTTCTATCTTCTAATTTCTAGTCTCTCTGCCGGACTTCCACTGTCGCACTTTGTCACTGTTTTACTTCTTCTCCGCCACTCGCCTCCTTCCTCATTGATTCCTTCCTCTCCCGCGTTAAACTAGCCTCAGCATCTGTTTATCAAAACTCGGAGGATGGTCCCCCCAATGCGTCTGACCAAACTGGCCGTTTGTTCGTCAGCTCTTCTCTTCGCTTTCGTCGCAGCTTTTGGACAAACGCCCGCGACTCCCAAACCCTCCACCACTGCCAAGACCACAAAACCCGCTGCCTCTACCTACGACCGCACTCTCCTCCGTCCTTCTCTTCTCAAAGAAACCGCGCCTGCCACCTATCAGGTCAAATTCGTCACCACCCGCGGCGAGTTCACCGTCACCGTCACTCGCGCCTGGGCTCCGCTCGGTGCCGACCGTTTCTACAATCTCGTCAAGCACCACTACTACGACGGCGCACGCGTCTATCGCGTCATTCCGGGCTTCGTCGCGCAATTCGGCATCAATGCCCATCCTCCCGTCAACGCCGCCTGGGCCAAAGCCACCATCAAGGATGATCCCGTCATGCAGAAAAATCTTCGCGGCACGCTGACTTTCGCGAAAACTGCCATGCCCGATTCCCGCACCACCGAAGTCTTTATCAATCTCAAAGACAACGCGCACCTCGATTCCATGGGCTTCGCACCGTTTGCCGCCGTCGACGACAAAGGCATGAACGCGGTCGAAATGTTCTACGACCAATATCCCGACCCGGCCCAGGCTGGCGAGCAGGCCAACATGGAAAAAGGAGGCGACCAATACATCGCCTCCAAATTCCCCAAACTCGACACCATCACCTCCGCTACCATCGTGGGCGCCGCCGCTCCCACCAAGCCCGCCGCTACCTCCAAACCCAAACCTCAGTAACCGCTCCACGCGCGTGTAGCATCGGCTTCAGCATGTAGGATTCTGGGGTTGCGAATCTCTTCGAAGTCGAAGGCCCTCAAATTCCCGGTGCTGGGGAGGCTTTACGGCCGCCCTCTCAGTTTCTCCCCAACCCATGTATCCAATCTACCGATACGAATCATCCAATTTTTGAAGGCACGTACTGGTTGACGCTCAGCCCGACCTTTACGTAACCTTAATGGTGCATATGTCTCACCTTTGCCAGACCAGTTCTTCGGCGCAGACCATGTGTTGCTGCGGCTGTTGTCGGCCTGCCCACTCTGGCAAACGGTGCTTCCATATGTAACTAGCTGTACTCGACGATTTTCGAAGCCCACGTGCCAGATATCCGGCAGCGTGGGTTTTTTGTTTTTACGGCAGCTTTCGTAGTTGCCGGTCTTCAAACGGCTCTTGGGTTTGTAGGGCCTGCTTACCGATGGCCCTGAGGCACGAAGGGAGGCGGGCCGCTCTCGAATGTAGCGCTGGCTTTCAGGCCGACGCTCATGGGTTTCTGTAGTTCAGGCCTTCAGGCCTGAGGCTTTTCGGGCCAAGGTCCCAGGCCAAAACTCCTGAGACCCAACAAAAGGGAATTGCGCCAAATGTCCGCCACCAAGGAAACCAAATCCCAGCGACTCGAGCGCCTCAAGCGCGAAAAGAACGCCTGGGACCGCCTCGACGAAATTCGCCAGTTTGCCCGCGAAGGCCACTCTTCTATTCCTCCCGACTGGCTCAACACCTATTTCCGCGCGTGGGGCATTTACACCCAAGGCGACGGACTCGGCGTCATCGGCGGCTCCGGTGGAGAAGGGAAGTCCACTCCTTTTTTCATGGTGCGCATTCGCATCCCCAACGGCCTCCTTACCAGCCACCAGGTCCGCACCATCGCCAATCTTTCCTCCGAACTCGGCAACGGAGTCGCGGACATCACCGTCCGCCAAAACGTCCAACTCCACTGGGTCCGCATCGAAGGGATCCCGGAACTGATCGACCGCCTTCAGTCCGTAGGCCTTTCCACCACCGGAGCTTGCGGCGATGTTCCCCGCAACATCACTGGCTGCCCACTCGTCGGCGTTCACGCCCACGAACTCGCCGATATCCGCCCCCTCATCCAGGCGCTCGAACACGAACTCGGCGGCAATCCGGAGTTCTACAATCTTCCCCGAAAATTCAAAGTCTCCATCACCGCCTGCCCGGACTGGTGCTCCTACCCCGAAATCAACGACATCTCTCTTATCGCCACGCGGCGTCCTCGCAGGGTTCCGCCTCTTGATTTTGTAGAGGTCGCCTTCCAAGGCGGGCCGCCACCTGAACCAGGCTTCACGCCCATAGCCCAGGGCGAATCCTCAAGCCCCGATTCACTTGCCACTCGCCACTCGCCACCCAGCACTTCCTCCGAAATCGGATTCTCCCTCCGCGTCGCCGGTGGCCTCTCGACCCAACCCCATCTTGCCGTCCCTCTCAACGCCTTCATCGAGTGGCACCAGGTCATCCCCGTTGTCCGCGCCATCACCGGAGTCTTTCGCGAATCCGAGGTCCTTCGCCACTCTCGCGACAAAGCCCGTATGAAGTATCTTTTCCTCGAACATGGCTGGACCGCCGCCTCTTTCCTCGCCGCCATCGAAGCAAAACTCGGTTACAAGCTCGGTCCCGCTGAACCTGTCGAACCACCCGCCCAAGTCCACCGCGACCATCTCGGCGTCATCCCGCAAAAACAACCGGGCCTTTTCTCCATCGGCGCCACCGTAACCCGTGGCCGTATCACTCCCGCGCAACTCGCGCTCGCTGCCGACCTCGCTGAACGCTACGGCGATGGTCACGTTCGCAACACGCCAATGCAAAATCTCCTCCTCGTCAACATCCCCGAAGCCCACGTCGCGACGGTCGTCAACGAGCTGAACGCCGCCGGCCTTCCGATCGAATCTTCCGCGTTTCTCCGCGGCACAGTAGCCTGCACCGGCTCCGAGTTCTGCAAGCTGGCGCTCACCGAAACCAAATCCTTCGCGCGCTGGCTCACGGAACAGCTCGAAGAGCGCTTCCCCAACTACCAACAACAGCTCCGCCTGCACATCACCGGCTGCCCCAATTCCTGCGGCCAGCACTGGATCGCCGACATCGGCATCGAGGGCAAAAAAATTAAATCCAACGGCAAAATGATCGATGCTTACTATTTTTGCGTCGGCGGCAGCGTAGGCCAATTCGCTTCCATCGCTCGTCCCGTCGGCTACCGCTGCCCAGCCACCGAAGTGCCCAACGCCATCACGCGCCTCCTGGACTTCTTCCACTTGGAGCGTGAACTGAACGAGCCTCTACAAAAATTCCTCGCTCGCCAATCCACCGAAGCTCTCCGTTCCATTCTCGCCGGTGGCCCCACGGAACTCGCCGAACGCGACCTCGCCACCGCCACCACTCCCCACTCCGTGGAGGACCGATGAAACTTTTCCCCGCCTTTCTCAAACTCCAAAACCGTCCCGTGCTCGTGGTTGGCGGCGGTTCCATCGCCGCTTCCAAAATTCCCTCGCTCCTCGAAGCCGGCGCAAACGTCACCGTCGTTGCTCCCGAACTCGACGACCAACTCCTGCAACAGGCCCGCCAAAACGAATTCACCTGGCTCGCAAAAACTTTCTCCCTCGACGACCTCGACAACAAATTCCTCGTCATCGCCGCCACCTCACTCCGCGAGGTCAATGCCGCAGTCTTCGAAGAAGCCGAACGCCGCCAAATCCTCTGCAACGCCGTCGACGACATCGACCACTGCCACTTTTACTATGGCGCTATCGTGCAACGCGGCGATCTCCAAATCGCCATCTCCACCAACGGCAAAAGCCCTGCGCTCGCCCAGCGCCTCCGCAAGGAACTCGAGCAACAATTCGGTCCCGAGTACGCCGCCTGGCTCGACCACCTCGGCGCTACCCGCGAACAACTTCGCGCCCAATCCTCCGATCCCGAATCCACAAAAAAGAAGCTTCGCCACCTCGCCTCCCGCGAAATGTTCGACCGCTTCCTGAGCAAAGGCAGTGGCGGGTCTTTAGACCCATCAGTTCGGGTGCCCCTCACGCCGTTTTCGCGTGGAGGGGCCGTCGACACAAATAATCTAGCTGGCAAAGTCTTCTTCATCGGCGCCGGCCCCGGCGATCCCGATCTCCTCACGCAAAAGGCTGCGCGCCTCCTCCAATCCGCTAGCATCGTCCTCCACGATTCTCTTGTCTCCGCGGAAATTCTCGCACTCATCCCCGCCACCGCCCAGCGCGTCGACGTCGGCAAACGCGCCGGCCTCCGCCTCCTCACACAATCTGAAATCAACTCTCTCCTCGTCGACGCCGCGCGCAAACACCAAATCGTCGTTCGCCTCAAAGGCGGCGACCCGCTCCTGTTCGGCCGCGCCGCCGAAGAAATCGACGCCGTGCGCGCCGCCAACATTGATTTCGAAATCGTTCCCGGCATCTCCGCGGCCTTCGCTGCCGCGGCTACCGCGCAAGTCTCTCTTACCGACCGCCGCCTGGCTTCCCGCGTCCTCTTCACCACCTACTCTCGCTCCGTAGACGCTCGCGGCTTCAACGGTGTTCCCGTCGCTCCGGACACAACAGTTGTCGTCTATATGCCCGGCCCCGATTACTCCGAAGTTTCCCGCTGGCTCGCCGACGCCGGTCTTGCACCGGAAACTCCAGTGTTGGTAGTCTCCAAAGCCACGCACGCCGACCAATCGACGCAAGCCGCGACCATCGCTACTCTCCCCGCGCAAAAACCTCTTCCTGCGCCGGCTATCCTCATCGTCGGCCGTGTCGCTTCACACTCTTCTGTCGCCGACACAGCCGTATCGTGGTTCGACAACCAGTCCGCCGGCTCGCTCGAAAAGATTTCCATCTTGTAAGTCGGAAACAAGAAAGCACAACCCATGCCCAACGAACAATCCATCCCCAAACGCAAAGTCTCCCTCGATACCTGGGCGGTCCTCCTCGCGCTTTTCGCCGCCGCCCTCATCCGCCTCGGAGTCATCCCCCATGTCCCTTGGTAGCCCACGAGCGCTCCGTAGCATAGGCTCTTCAGCCTGTGCTCTTGGGTTTCTCTTTTCCTGCAGGGCCCGCTTTCTGAAGCGGGCCGCCGTTCTGACGAACCAAACTGGAAGCCGGAAACCAAAAACCAAGGACTAACCGATGGCCGACGTAATTGCACTTCCTCAAAATCCTCCCCTCTCGCTTTCGTCCAAATTCCTGCGCCTGCTCCCCGGCGTCGCCCTCCTCGCCGCCATCGGCTTCGCCGGCAAACTCCTTGAAAAAAACATCAACGCTTACGCTAAAGCTCACCACTTCGCGTTCCCCAACATCGAATACGTCCTCTGGGCGATCCTCCTCGGCCTCGTTATCTCCAACGTCTTCGGCCTCGCAGAAATCTTCAGACCCGGCGTCGCCACCTACGAATTCTGGCTCAAAGCGGGCATCGTCCTCCTCGGCTCGCGCTTCCTTCTTGGTGACGTCGCCAAACTCGGCGGCGTCAGCCTTCTCCTCGTCGCCATCGAAATCGCCGGCTCGCTCGTCTTCATGACCTGGCTCGGCCGCCTCTTCGGCCTCAAACCCAAACTCACCACGCTTCTCGCAGTCGGCTCCGCCGTCTGCGGGGTCAGCGCCATCATCGCCACGCAAGGCGCCATCGACGCCGACGAAGAAGACTCCTCCTTCGCAATCGCCGCCATCCTCGCGCTCGGCGCCATCGCGCTCTTCACCTTCCCGCTCATCGGCCACGCCCTGCATCTCTCCGATCGCGCCTACGGCATCTGGGCCGGCCTCGCCGTCGACAACACCGCCGAAGCCACCGCTGCTGGCGCGCTCTACTCCGACGCCGCCGCCAAACTCGCCGTCCTCACCAAAACCTGCCGCAACGCCCTCATCGGATTCGTCGTTCTCGCCTACGCCATCTACTGGGCCAGCAAAGGCCAAGCCCACAACGTCACCAACAAAGCCGCCTTCCTCTGGCAAAAATTTCCCAAGTTCGTCCTCGGCTTCCTTCTGATCTCGTTGCTAGCCACCGTCGGCTTTTTCACTAAAGACCAAAACACCGCCCTCGCCAATCTCTCCCGCTGGGCCTTCCTCCTGACCTTCGCCGGCGTAGGCCTCCGCACTAACTTCAAACAAATGCGCCAACAAGGCCTTCGCCCCTTCGCCGTAGGCCTAATCGGTGAAGTCGCCATTGCCCTGTTCACCCTAGTCCTCGTCATCGCCGCCGGCCGCTTCCTCGGCTTCTGACGCTTAGTAGTCGCGGTCTTTAGACCCGTGCTTTCGCTTGCGATGCAGCACAAGCCCATGTCCCCCTTCACCAGCACCTGGCACTTCGATCGCAACGGCTCCCTCTCCAGCGAAAAGCGCATCACCGCCTCTCCCGACGGCCCTACACCCTCCATCGCATTTTCTCTATTTACTTCAGGACGCCCCGGCCCACCCCAACTAGCCGTTTTCCCCAAATCCGAACCGCTCCATCGCCGGAATCGCGAAATCCTCTCCCCGCGTTTCTGAAATGGGCCCTGGAGCTCACCCTTCAGCGGTGCGGCCTTTCCTTAAATTTTCTTTTTCTTGGGTTTGCTTTTTCTTGGGTTTCTCTTCTTCTTATTCCGTCATTCCGACCGGAGCGACCTTGCGATGGTTTTGCCTTTTCTTTCGGCCTCGGCTTCGTCGTCACAAACGCGTTGCTGCATGTTTGTAGGTTGCTGAGTGAGAATTCGCCTTTGCATACCTAGCGCAAATCCCCAAACCGAACAGAATTACGCCCAAAAGAACGAGCCATCTCTTCATGGTCCGTCCCAGTTCAGTTTCTGCTTGTTCCTAAATTCCCAGAACCGATACCAACTCCCTCACACTCCCCGCGCTCTTCTGCAACGCCGCGTTCTCCTCTGGCGTCAACTTGATCTGAATAATCTCTTCCGCCCCACCGGCCCCCAACTTCACCGGCACGCCCACAAACAATCCCTTGATCCCATACTCGCCGTCCAAATACACCGCACACGGCAAAATCTTTTTCTTGTCCTTCAGAATCGCCTCCACCATTTCCACCGCCGCCGCCGACGGCGCATAGTACGCCGACCCCGTCTTCAGCAAATTCACAATCTCCGCCCCGCCCTTCCGCGTCCGCGTCACAATCTCTTCAATCTTCGCCGCCGGCAATAAATCCGGCAACGGAATCCCCGCCACCGTCGAATACCGCGGCAGCGGCACCATATCATCCCCATGCCCGCCCAGCACAAACGAGTGCACATTCTCTACGCTCACCTTGCACTCCATGGCCACAAACGCGCTCATCCGCGCCGAATCCAAAACGCCCGCCATCCCCAGCACACGGTTCTTCGGGAACTTGCTCACCTTCAATGCCGCCTGCGCCATCGCATCGAGCGGATTCGTGACAATCACCAGAATCGCCTTCGGCGATTGTTTCACAACCTGCTCGACTACCCCCTTCACCACGTCGTAATTCGCCTTCAGCAAATCGTCGCGGCTCATCCCCGGCTTCCGCGGAAATCCCGCCGTGATCACCACCACATCGCTTCCCGCCGTAGCGCTGTAATCCCCATTCGCCGTCGAAATTCCCGCTGCAAACGAATCCGTCCTCGTGATCGGCCCGCTTTCCACCATATCCAGAGCCTTCCCCGCCGGTGGCCCATCCAGAATATCTGTCAACACCACATCCGCCAGCTCCAGGTCCACAATCCTTTGCGCCGTCGTCGACCCTACAAATCCGCCACCCACCACCGTCACCTTCTTCCGCATCATGTCTCTCCTATTGCTCGATTATCAAAAACTCGGGTCTCTTTTCTCTGCGTTCCCTCAGCGTTCTCCACGTCTCGGCGTTATTTTTTTCTTTGCCGTGCAGTGCCGAGCCCTCCGCGAACGCCAATCTCCCGATTGCTGTTTGACTCTTTCCCTCTTAAACTGTTTCATGCTTACAGTTCTTTTCTTCTGCCACCACTCGCCACGCGCCTCACATATTCCCAATAATCTCTGTCGCGAACGCGCTCGTCCCCACCTTTGTCGCCCCGCTCATCAACCTCTCCAAATCGTACGTCACCTTTTTCTGCTGAATCGTCTTCGCAATCCCGTCTTCAATCAATTTCGCCGCTTCTGTCCAGCCCATAAACTCAAACATCATTGCCCCGCTTAGCATCACCGAGCTCGGATTAATCACATCCTTGTCCGCATACTTCGGCGCCGTCCCATGCGTGGCCTCAAACACCCCATACCCATCGCCAACATTCGATCCCGGCGCAATTCCCAACCCTCCTACCTGCGCCGCGCAGGCATCGCTCAAATAATCTCCGTTCAAATTCGGCGTAGCCAGCACGCTGTACTCATCCGGCCGCAGCAGCATCTGCTGAAACACCGAATCCGCGATCCGGTCATTGATCATCAGCTTCTTCTTCCATTGCCCCTTCCCATGGGAACCGCCAATCGCGTCCAGCACGCCCTTCACTTCCGCATATACCGTCTGCTTAAACTCTTCGGTCGCGGACTCCAACCCCGGCTCGATCATCGCCGCATTCTGCTCGACGGTCAGTCCGGCATTTTTATCCACGTTATCCAGGATCCAACTCTCCCGCTCCGTCACGGTCTGCGCTCGAAATTCTTCCCGCGCCAGCTCGTAACCCCAATCGCGAAATGCCCCTTCCGTAAACTTCTGAATGTTTCCCTTATGTACCAGCGTCACGCTCGGCCTTCCATGTTCCAGAGCGTACTGCACCGCTCGTCGCATCAGTCGCTTCGTCCCCGTCGGCGAAATTGGTTTGATGCCCACGCCCGAATCCCACCGGATCTGTTTCTTCCCATCCTTCAACATCTCTTTATTCAAAAAATCCAGCAGCTTCTTCACTTCCGGCGTACCGCTCTTCCATTCAATCCCGATGTACACGTCTTCGGTGTTCTCCCGGAAAATCACTACATCCATTTTTTCCGGTTCGCGAACAGGAGAGGGAACTCCCGTGAAATACCGCACCGGTCGCACGCACGCATACAAATCCAGAATCTGCCGCAACGCCACATTCAGCGAACGAATCCCTCCGCCTACCGGCGTCGTCAGTGGTCCCTTGATCGATACGCGAAAATCCCGCGCCGCTTCGACCGTATCATCCGGCAACCACTGCTTGAACGCGTTGAAGGCTTTCTCCCCGGCGAACACTTCAAACCAAGCCACGCGCCTTTTCCCGCCGTACGCCTTCTCCACCGCCGCGTCAAACACCCGCCGCGAAGCCTTCCAAATGTCTCGCCCCGTCCCGTCTCCCTCAATAAACGGAATAATCGGATTCTCCGGTACCTGCAGTGCGCCATTCGCGTACCCGATCGCCCTCCCCTCCTCCGGCACCGCCACCCCGTTGTACGTGGTCTTCATCTGCCCCGCCCCCTGATGTCACTTCCTCATGTAGGGGCCGCCTTCTGAGGCGGCCCGTTTTCAAATTACCCTGACCATGCCCTAAGCGGGCAGCGCAAGTCCGCGGGCCTGCGGCTTTCCGCCTCTCACCTCAGTTCGCCGGCCTCCATCGAACCAAAAACTCTACCACATCAGAAGCTTCACTCGAAATTGCACCGCGGGCAACTTTCCTCGTAGGAGCGCAGCAGTGTTTACGCTGAGCCGCGAAGCGCTGTGGCCCATCTCCGCACCATCCCGGCGTCTTGAGAGTGGTTTCTGACAACTTCGCTCAAGCAATTCGCGAACCATCATAGACCCGTCATTCCGGGCGGAGTCTTCGAAGCCGAGGAATCTCTCTTCGTTCTGTGCGTCTTGCCATCAAACGCGAACGCGATCGTTCAGACCCTGCCTGCTGCAGCCACGCAATGCGAACAACCGGCTTCCGCTCGCTGGCAATCATCCAAACGATTCCTTGCTACACTCGTCGTCCAAATCTCACTCACGGAGAATCACGCATGCTCTTCGATTGGAACGCTTATCAGGCCGAACTCGCCAAATCCATTCCGGATTTCGCCAAACTCTGTCCGCCGCCAACTCCAAAAACTCCCTTCTCGGCGAAAAAAACCCGTCAGCTCATCTCCATTGTGGTAGCCGTCACCACGCGTTGCGACGGCTGTATCACCTTCCATACCGACAGCGCCCTCAAAGCCGGCGCTACAAAACAGGAAATCGCCGAAGCCCTCGGCGTCGCCATGGCCATGAACGCCGGTGCCGCCCTCATCTACGCTCTCCGCGCCCTCGACTCCGTCGCGAGGCCCACTCCCACAAACCCTAACGACCAACGCCCTGCTCGTAGCGGCCCGATCATTGAAGCGCTGGCTTTCATGGCAGCGTCCAGCTTTGCCGGGCACGCCAATCTCCGTAACCTGTAGCGAGGATCTGCCTCCGCAGGCACGCTTATAGCCGGCGTACCTGTTCCGTAGCATAGACTTCAGCCTGTGCTCTTGGGTTGGGTTCAACGACCGTTGTTGCCTGCGTGGGTCTTCGGTTTTTCCGCAACGCGGAGTAGTCAAGGACTGGGACACGAACGCCCCGTGCCCGGATCGCGCACAACAACAATTCGACTGGTCTGAGGATTTACCGGCAGGACGACGGCCCGCTCACGACCGCTGCTTGCGGCTCCCAAAAAATGAACTCGTCAGCGTAATAACAAAAAGTCCCAGTACGGCTATACACAAAATCACGACGATCATTTTGAGAGCCTCCTACATTCCCCTACGATGCAAAAGGAGGTCCACTCTCCACTTCCGTCTTTTCAATTACTTACGCCTTCTCGACCTACGTTTTACGGTATCAACCAGGCATCATCCTGTCGCCCATTTCCTCCACTTTCCTTCCATGCCTTCTTTGGACCGAGTCGTTCATTTTCACGGTTGCACTGTGAAACTCATCCACTCTCTTCTTTGTGCGCTCTCTGTTTGAGTGGAACAGCGTCACTTACGTCTTACTGAGGTGAATTGACCCGTCGCCTGTATGTATCGTCAACGCCTGTCCGCCACCATTCAACTTCCCATGGATGCTCGACGAACTGAACGTCCCCTCCACCGTTACCTGCAATCCCAAACTGATATGCCCATCATGCGTACTCGCGTCCAGGTTCGCCGCCAAATCCCCGGGCACTTCCAAATCCACGCTACCGTCGCCTGTGTGGATCGACCACGCCGACGACACCTTCGACCCGGCCGAAGCGCGAGCATTCACGCTTCCGTCCCCGGTCCGAATTGTCAAACCGTCAAATCGGCCTTCCAAACTAATATGCCCGTCGCCACTCGACGCATCCACAGTCCCATCCAAACCGCGCGCCTCAATATGCCCGTCGCCCGTATGGAAGCGCATGTTGCCACGCAAACCCTGCACCGTGATGCTTCCATCTCCCGCCGTCACGTCCACGTTGCCATTAATCGAATCCGCCTCGACCGATCCATCGCCCGATCTCACGCTCAAATCCGCGTCCTTCGGCATGTGCACTTCCACCCGCAAACTGCTGTGCCGCACGCCCCAGTTCCAGAGTCCGCCTCCCGAAGTTTTCGCCACGACGTCCACCGAATCCCCATTCTGCTCCGAGCTCACGCGCAAATCCTTGTCCAACTTGTATCCGGTGTACACCACCCGAATCTCCACCTGCTTGATGTCTCCCGTCGAAACCCTCACCGCCCCATCATCTGTCTCGACTCTCAACCGCGCATGTCCGGTCACCGTGAACGTCTTCGTCACCTCCTCTGCGCGCGTTGCCGACGCCCCAAGCGCAACAACCCCCGCCAGCAATCCCGCCGCCATCAACCCACTGCGCCATCCGAGCTGGGGCAGGGAACTGTGTCCACTCATAAGTGTCTGCATTTTCATTCTCCTACAGCTCCGTCCGTTATCGTCCTATTACCAGTAACGTATCCCATCCCGAAAATGTTCCCTGTAGCTCAGGCCTTCGTTCGTTCTTGCCTTTCACTTCCTGAACACAGGCCGTCATTAGATCCCTCTTCTCCTCTACCGTCTCTGCCTCCTTCACTTCCTGCTCTCCTTTACCGCCTGGCGTCTTTACTCTTCTCCTTCTTTCCCCGCAACTGCTTCAAAAACTCCCCTACCGGCCGCGTATTGATCACATCCTTGTTCTCCAGCCACCCTCTCCGCGCCATCGTCACTCCATGCCGGATAAAGCTCAAATTTCCCGTGCTGTGCGAATCCGTCGAAATCACCACTTTGACGCCCTTCTCCTTACACATCCGCAAATACACATCCTTCAAATCCAACCGGTCCGGATACGAATTGCACTCCATCGCCACGCCATGTTTCGCGCACGCATCCAGAATCTTTTCCACGTCGTAATCGAGCGGATCCCGCCGCAGCAACAATCTCCCGGTCGGATGCCCGATAATCTGCGCATACGGATTCTCGATCGCCGCCAGCATCCGTTCCGTCATCTCCGCTCGCTCCAGATTGAAATAAGAATGGATCGAGCACACCACCACGTCCAGCTGCGCCAGGATCTCCTCCGAATAATCCAGCTTCCCATCTTTCAAAATGTCCACTTCCGAGCCTACCAAGACCCGAATCCCTAGCCCCTTTTTGTCCACCGCCCGCAAAGTCTTGATGTGCGCCGCCATCCTCTTCTCATCCAGACCATTCGCCACCGTCACCGCCTTCGAATGATCCGTAATCGCGATGTACTCGTGCCCCAGCTTCTTCGCCGCCTCCGCCATCTCCTCCACCGTGTTCTTGCCGTCGCTCGCCGTCGAGTGCATCTGCAAATCGCCCTTAATGTCCCGCAGCTCCACCAGCTTCGGCAGTGCGAACTTCTCTGCCGCCTCAATCTCCCCCGCGTTCTCCCGCAACTCCGGCGGCACAAACTCCAGCTTCAACTTCGCGTAAATCTCCTCCTCCGTCCTCCCCGCCACCCGTGCCCCACCTTGTCCCGGCTTCTTCGCAACGCCTTCCTCTGTAGTTGTCGCGCTGGCTTTTGTGCCAGCGCTCCTCGCAGCGCCGGCTTTCAACCCAGCGCTCGCCGTCTGCCTCACCTCCGCATTTCTCTTCACACCGATATCCTTCTTCTCGCCACTCTTTTCAGAACTCCGTGTCCTCTGTGCTCCGGCCTCCATATGCTCCGTGTTACCGTCCTTCTTCTCCTTCTCCAACTCCGCCAACTCATACTCATTCAACGTCCATCCCATATCATTCGCGCGCGCACGCAACCGCACGTTGTGCTCTTTCGATCCGGTAAAATACAAAAGCGCCGCCCCAAAATTCTCCTTCTCCAACAACCGCACATCCACCTGCAACCCGTTCGACAACGTAAAACTCACCTTATTTCCCCCGTGCGCCAGTACCTGATCGATCCTCGAATACGTCAAAATATGCTTCGCCACTTCATCAATCACTTCCTGGCGGGCCTGGGCTTTGTAGGGGCCGCTTTCTGAAGCGGGCGGTTCGCCCGTTTTCGGGCGTGCTTTTTTCCCACCTCCCGCCATTTCCTCCGCCATTGTCACCAACAAATCCAAATCCCCCACCGTCTCTCTCCCCCGTCTTAACGATCCCGCCGGCGTCACACTCTCCACCGTCTTCCCGACCTTCTTGATATGTTCCGCAATCTCCGCCGCCGCGTCCTCCACCGTACTGATCAAAAATCGTCCCGACCCCTTCTTGAACGTCTCGACCGCCCTCAGAATGTTCTGTTCGCTCTTTTCCCCGAATCCTGCCAGGTCCCGCAGCTTCCCCTCACGCGCCAACTTCTCCACATCCGCCACCGTCGCGCACTTGAACTGCTTCCACAAAAACAACACCTTCTTTGGCCCCAGCGACTGCAGCGTCAGCACCTCCAACAAGGTCGGGGGAAACTTCTTCAACATCTTCTGGCGCAAAGAATAATCACCCGTGTTCACGATCTCCGTCAGGTGCTCCACCATCCCCTGACCAATTCCAGGCAATTCCAAAAGTTTCTCCGGCGCCGTCACCAACTGCTCCACCGGCTGCGGCAATCCCTCAATCAACTCCGCCGCCTTCTCATAACTCCGGTAGCGCCCGATAATTGCCCCATCAATTTCCAACAACTGTGCGGTCTCCCGCAGGATCCGCGCGATCTGTCTGTTGTCCATGCTCGCGATTATATCCCCCCAACCGCTCCTTCTTCGTAGTGGTGCAAAACTGCATCCCTCGCGCAGGCAACTACGCCTTCCTCTGGGCCCTCTGTGTTCGGACCTCTGTGAACTCTGTGTTACCAGTCCGCCCAAAAACAAAAAACCGGCGGAAGCTCGCGCCTCCGCCGGTCAAATTCCAAACTCGCTACGAGGTCGGTTTGGACACGTTCGCCGCTTGGGGCCCCTTCGGGCCTTGCACTATTTCGAACTCTACCGGATCTCCTTCCTGCAATGTCCGGTATCCTTCGCCGACGATCGCTGAATAATGTACGAACACATCGGGCCCGTCGTTCCTCCCTATGAATCCGTATCCTTTCGAATTATTAAACCATTTTACTGTTCCTTGCACTTCGTGTCTCCTTTGGCAGGTGACCAACTGTTTCTACTCTTGGGGCGGATCAGAAACGAATCGCCGCCATGAGCACGAATTGCGTGGAGTGTATCAAAATGGTTTTTCCAGTCAATATTTCCGAGCCAAAAAATACTCTCCCCTGTGCATTTTTATACAAAAAATCGTCTCATTTTTGTACACCGACCCAAACCCTACCTCAGAAAAGTAAGGTAGTACAAAATTCCCGCGATCGACTTCGCATCCCGCAGGGCTCCATTTTTCATCATCTTCTTTAGTTCTTCTGGCTTATGGGCATGGGAAATTAATTTCTCATCCGCTTCCGGCTCCGCTTTTCCCGCCGTCAGTCCCTCCGCAAGTAAAATGTGCATTCTTTCCTCAAGGAATCCTGGCGTAGGAAACACATCCAGGAATTCAGTCAAGCGTTTTGCTCGATACCCAGTCTCTTCCCGCAGCTCCCGAGCCGCTCCTTCCTTCACGGTCTCTCCCCCATCCATCCTTCCCGCTACCAACTCCCACAGATACTGCCGCGCCGCATGCCGGTACTGACGCACCATCACGATTTTCCCGTCGTCCAACACCGGCAGCACCACCACCGACCCCGGATGCGAAATCAACTCCCTCGTCGCCCGCAACCCATCCGGCTCCACAATCTCGTCTCGCCTCACCGCAAACACCTTCCCCTGCCACAACACCTCACTCTTCACCATCTTCTCTTTTCTCTCGGCCATCGCTCTCCTCTTCGCCCTTGTAGTGGCCGGTCTTTAGACCGGTTCTTCCTCGACCCAAGCTAACATCAAAACCTTTCTGTCCGAGATGTGTAGTGGCGGGTCTTGAGACCCGTGCTTTTCCCATGCGTCTTGGCGCGAAATCAACAATTTAAGGCGGGTGCCCCACCCTCGTTTTTTGAGGGTGGGTCTTTGGGTTTCTGTTTCTCGCTCCGACCTACGGGCTCTTTGTGCCCGCGGTGTCAAAAATCCCCGTCTGCTCCCTGTTATATCGCACAACCATTCGCCGTCCTATACTTCCCGGTCGCCACTCAGCAGTCGCTACTTCCAAACTTCCCGCGCTATACTGAACCTGTCCTCCCACATGCCCATCAGCGCCATTATCGTCGACGACGAAAAACCCGCGCGTGAGGAACTCGCGTTTCTCCTCAAAGCCTTCCCCGAAATCAACCTCTTGGCCCAAGGCAAAAACGGCCTCGACGCCGTCAACCTCATCAAGGAACACTCCCCCGACCTCGTTTTCCTCGACGTCCAGATGCCCGGCCTCGACGGTTTCGGGGTCCTACAAAAACTCGTCGAACGGAAACTCAAAGTCCCTCACGTCGTCTTTGCCACCGCCTTCGACCACTATGCCGTCCAGGCCTTCGACGTTAACGCCGTCGACTACGTCCTCAAGCCCTTCGATAAAGCTCGACTCTCCAAAGCCATTCAAAAAGTAAAACGCGAAATCGAATCCCAAACCAGCCCTACCGATCGCCTCGAACAGCTCGTCAACCAGCTCGCCGCTCCCAAGCCCACCTCTTCTCAACCCGCCAAAGTCCTCATCCGCTCCCAACAACGCATGCTCCTCGTCGATTCCCGCGATCTGATTTTCGCATCCATCGAAGGCGGCCTCATCTCCATCACCGCCAAAGACGCCGAAGGCTCCTCCAACTACCGCACCCTCGACGAACTCCTCGCCGCCCTCGACTCCGAATCCTTCTGGCGTCCCCACCGCTCCTATCTCGTCAACATCCATCACATCAAAGAAGTCGTCCCGTGGTTCAAATCCTCCTTCATGCTAAAAATGAACGACAAAAAACAATCCGAAATCCCCGTCTCCCGCCAACAAACCAAACGCCTCCGCGAACTCTTCAACCTCTGATAGCTCAGATGCACCTCAGCAATCAATCCGTCATTCCGAACGGAGTCGACGCAGTGAGGAATCCCTCTTCGATTTCGACCGGCATCTGACTTTCCACTTTCCGCACGCTCCACGTCCTCCTTTCCCACCCGTGCTACCATCACAAAAATGGACTTCTCGCTCTCCGACGACCAACTCCTCATCTCTGACACCATCCGCGAATTCATGCGCACTGAAGTCCGCCCGCACGTCAAAGACTGGGAACGCGCCGACCATTTCCCACTCGACGCCATCAAAAAACTCGGCGCTCTCGGTTGTTGCGGCATGCTCATGCCCGAGGAATGGGGCGGCCCCGGCCTGGACACCATCTCCTACGTCCTCATGCTCGAAGAAGTCGCCAAAGTCCACGCCGCCATGTCCACCGCCATCGCCGTTACTAACTCCGCGGTCCAACTCCCGCTTCTCGCCCATGGCACCGAAGCCCAAAAAACCAAATACCTACGCCGCCTCGCCTCCGGCGAAATCCTCGGCGCCTTCTGTCTCACCGAACCCGCCGCCGGCTCCGACGCCGCTGGCATCCAATCCGCCGCCCTCCCCTGTCGCGGCCAGACTTCAGACCGGCTGCCAAGCGAGTCCGCGAGCGCCTCTTCCCCTTCGCCTTCCACTAGCCACTATCTCCTCAACGGCACCAAGACATGGGTCACCAACGGCTCCCACGCTGGCCTCTACCTCATCTTCGCTAAAACCAATCCCGCCGCCGCAGGGAAGGGAATCACCGCCTTCCTGGTCGAACCCAATACTCCCGGCCTGAAAATCGGCCGCCATGAAGACAAAATGGGCCAGCGCAGCTCTCCCTCCGTCGAAATTCTTCTCCACGATTGCGTCGTCCCCGCCGAAAATCGTCTCGGCGAAGAAGGTGTAGGCCTCAAAATCGCGCTCTCCGCTCTCGACGGCGGCCGCATCGGCATCGCTGCGCAAGCCGTCGGGCTAGCCCAAGGGGCCCTCGACGAATCGATAAAATACGCGAAAGCCCGCAAAGCTTTCGGTAAATCGATCAGTGAATTCCAAGCCATCCAATGGATGCTCGCCGACATGCACACCGAAATCGAAGCCGCCCGCGCCCTCCTCTACCAAGCCGCCAACCAAAAAGACCGTCATTCCGAGAGGCGTCCGCGAAGCGAGGAATCCCTCTCCGCTTCGACGAGCCACGTTCCCTCTGCCTCCTCCCGCGCCAAACTCTACGCCTCCGAAATGGTCAACCGTGTCGTCTACAAAGCCGTCCAGATCCACGGCTCCCTCGGCTACTCTCGTGAATCCGAAGTCGAGCGCATGTACCGTGACGCCCGCGTCATCTCCATCTACGAAGGCACCTCCGAAATCCAGCGCACCATCATCGCCCGCGACCTCCTCAAATCCCTGTAGCTCACGCCTTCAGGCGTGAGACCTTTTCTTGCCTCTCCGTTTTCGGTGGAGCTTGGCTTTTTCTTTCACTCTTGCACTTCTTCCTCTTCCAGATTTTCCACTCACCGCTTCTTCCGTTGTACAATCCCGTCCATGCGGAAAATTGTCCTCGGCCTCGGCATCTCCCTCGACGGCCACATCGCCCGCCCCGACGGGTCCGTCGACTTCCTCTTCATGCCCAAGGACTACTCCATGGGCCCCTTTTTCAAGACCGTCGACACCGCCCTCATGGGCCGCAAAACCTATGAAGTCGGCCTGCGCATGAGTGGCGGCTCCTTCTCCAACTATGGCCTGACCTGCTACGTCTTCTCCCGCACGCTCTCTCCCGGCGAACGCCCCGGCGTCACCATTGTCAACGAATCGCCAAAATCCTTCGTTGCCTCTCTCCGCAAACAAAAAGGAAAAAACATCTGGCACATGGGCGGCGGCGAACTCGCCCGCGAATTCCTCACAGACGACCTTATCGACGAACTCTACATCGGCATCGTCCCCAAGCTCATTGGCGAAGGCATCCCGCTCTTCCCGGGCGGCTTCCCCGAACGCCGCTTCCGCCTCCTCGAAAACAAAACTTACTCCCAAAGCCTGATCTCCCTCACCTACGAACGCGTCCGCACCCACCCCAAGCCCAAATCTAAACGCTAGCCGTCCGCACTCTTATACCCTTCCACTTCTTTTCTTTCCTCTCCGCTTGACGGGTGGGTTTCTCTTCCACTCCCAGAAACTCTTGCACTCTTAAACTTCTTCTCTTCGTTTCTCTCTGTGCCCTCTTTGTTCTTTCCTCGGTGTCCTCTGCGTTAAAAGTCCGTCGCTCTTTCGCTTTCTTCTCTTTTTTCTTCCTCTCCTCTCTTCTGCTATCCTCTTTCATTCACCCGAGGCCAAACTTTGTCCACCACCACTCCCACAAAACGCGTCCTCTCCGGCATGCGCCCCACCGGCCGTCTCCACATCGGCCACTACTTCGGCGCCCTCCAAAACTGGGTCAAACTCCAATCCGATCCCGACTATCAATGCTTCTACTTCGTCGCCGACTGGCACGCCCTCACCTCCGACTACGCGGACACCTCCGCCATCGCCGAAAATTCATTGCAAATCGCCATCGACTTCCTCGCCGCCGGCCTCGATCCGCAAAAATCTGTCATCTTCCTGCAATCGCTTGTCCCCGAACACGCCGAACTCCACCTCCTCCTCTCCATGATCACTCCCCTCGGCTGGCTCGAACGCATCCCCACCTACAAAGAACAACTCGACAACATCACCAACAAGGATCTCCACACCTACGGATTCCTCGGCTACCCCACTCTCCAAACTGCCGACATCGTCATGTACTCCGACCCCGGTACGCCCGCCTCCTCAAACGAGGGCTTTGTGGGGGTGGTTTTAAGCCGCCCTCCGGGTGACGATCCTGCCGCAGGCCAGCTCGCGCATCCACGCAAAACTCTCTTCGTCCCCGTAGGTGAAGACCAGGTCTCCCACGTGGAGTTCTCCCGCGAACTGGTCCGCAGATTCAATACCTTTTACGGATTCTCAATGAGCGAAACTCTCTTTGATCCGTACGACTTCACTATCATTGGGAAGATCTACGATGCTTCCGGGGTTTCGGGAATTGTCCCACCACCTCCGGCCAGCAACGCTCTATCACCGAGACATCGCACTGAAATCATCCAGAAAATTCGTCAACGCGCTGTGGAAGACGGCATCAACAATTTTTTGGAAAAACTGGGCCGTTACCGACAGTTTTTCGCGTTTCGCGATGTTCTAACCGAACCCGCGGCCCTCCTCACCCCCACCCCCCGCATCCCCGGCCTCGACGGCCGCAAAATGTCCAAGTCCTACAATAACGCCATCACCCCTTCCGAATCGGACGCCGACATCCGCTCCAAAACCAAAACCATGGTCACCGATCCCGCCCGCAAGCGCCGCACCGACCCCGGCAATCCCGACGTGTGCACCGTCTACGACTGGCACAAACTCTTCTCCACTCCTGAACGCGATCCCGGCCGTCTCGACTGGGTTCGCACCGGCTGCACCACCGCCGGCATCGGCTGCATTGAATGCAAAGCCGCCATGGCCGACAACTTAATCAAATGGATCGCCCCAGTCCGCGAACGCCGCCTCAACTACGAACAAAATCCAAAAAAGGTCCTCGAACTCTTGGACGAAGGCTCCGCCAAAGCCCGCGACTCCGCGCGGCAAACAATGTCCCGCGTCCGCGACTCCATCTTCCACTGGTCCTCCAAACGCGCCTCGTTGTAGCGCTGGCTTTCATGCCAGCCCTCTTGGGGTTTCCTGCAGCTCATGCCTTCAGACGCGAGGCCTTTTTTGCCTCTCCCAGTAGCATCATAGGCTTCAGCCCTGCGGCCGGTGCCCTACCTTCGGTTTTTTGAGTGTGGGTCTTCGGTTCTCTTTCCTCGGCGAACCTCCGCACCCTCCGCGTCTCTGGGTTATCTTTCCTCTCTTCACTCGCCACTCCGCAGTCGCCACTGGTAAACTATCCACCCATGGCGACCCCCTACCGAATCAACATCCCTCTCTACGAAGGCCCCCTCGACCTCCTGCTCGATCTCATCAAAAAGCAGGAAATGAACATCCACGACATCCAAATCTCAAAAATCACTTCCCAATACCTCGATTACCTTCACCAGCTCGAGGTCCAAAACGTCGACGTCTCCGCCGAATTCATCTACATGGCCGCCACGCTCATCTACATCAAATCGAAAATGCTTCTCCCGCCCGACCCTCTCGGTACTCCTGAAGAGCAATCCGCCGACCCGCGCGAAGAACTCGTCCAGCGCCTCCTCGAACACGAGAAATTCAAAAACGCTGCGCAGCTCCTCTACCAAAAGCAGCAAATCGAGGAAAACGTCTGGTCCAAGCCCGACAAATCCCTCTACAACGACGAATCGACCGAAGGCGAACTCGTCGTCTCTCTCGTCGATCTCGTCCACGTCTTCCAGCAGGTCCTCGAACGCAAAAAAGAAGTCACCCGCATCGAGCTTCAGCACGAAACCTTCACCGTCGCGCAAATGATCGCTCAGCTGCGCGGCCAGATCCTCTCGAGCGACACCAACTCCATCAGCCTCATTCAATTCTTCGAAGCCTGCCCCTCCCGTCACGCCATGATCGTCGCTTTTCTCGCCGTCCTCGAAATGGTCAAACTCCAGGCCATCGCCCTATCCCAGGAAAAACAATTCGGCGAAATCCTCATCAAAAAATCCAAATCCTTCGACACCGCCTTCGACGAATCCGGCGCCCTCCGCATCGACGCCGAATACCAATAGAATGAGGCCAGGGAAATAAACGAAGTGAAGGAGGCGAAGGACTAGGATCAGGCCCCCAAGGCAAAAGTTTTCGGCCTTTTCCTTTACAACCTTTACCTCCTATATTTCCTTTACCTCGTTTTGCGTTGTTAACTGTAAACTATGAACTACTCATGTCCGACCTCGAACTGAAAGCTGCTCTCGAAGCCATCATCTACGCCGCCGACGAGCCCGCCACCCTCGACCAGCTCGCCACCGCCGTCGGCGAAGACAAACTCCTCGTCAAAGCCGCTCTCGACGAACTCATCGCCTCCTACGGGACCGAAGATCGCGGCATCGAAATCCGCGCCGTCGCCGGCGGCTACAAGATGTACACCAAGCCCGAGCACCACGACGTCGTCCGCCGCTTCATCAAATCTCTTCGCCCGCCTCTTCGCCTCTCCATGCCCGCTCTCGAAACTCTCGCGGTCATCGCCTACAAGCAGCCTGTCACCGCTCCCGAAATTTCCGAAATTCGCAGCGTCAACACCTCCGGTGTAATCTCCACGCTCCTCGACAAGAAACTCATCACCACCGCCGGACGCAAGGAAGTCATCGGCCGCCCCATCCTCTACAAAACCTCCAAAGAATTCCTCATGCGCTTCGGCCTCAGCGACCTCGACGAACTCCCCAGCCTCAAAGAATTTGAGGCCCTCGCCCGCGAGGCCCTGGGAACCGACGACGCGCTTCCCGCCGACGTGTCCGAGCCCGCCGTCTCGGAACTCCACCCCGAGATCGACCTCGCCAACCAGACCCGGGAGCCCCAGCTCTCCTCAGTCCCGTCCGAGTTCCGTCACTCGGAACGCAGTCCGCGGAGTGAGGAACCCCTCTTCGATTCTTCCCCCGAGCAAAGTTCCACCGCGATCTCCGACGCCTTCCATCACGTCGAACAAGAACTCACTGCCGCCGAAGCCCAACGCGAACACGAAGCCCTCGCCACCGACGAAGGCATGCCCTCCGGCGAACTCGACGAAGATCCTCCTCCCCCCAACGCCAAATCCACCTCCGCCGGCTAGCCTGCTCACGTTTACATTGTGAAACTCTTCCACTCTCTTATTTCTTCACTCGAGGCCCGCAGGCATATATCTGTTATCCTTAACCTCACCAAAAACTCAAACCTAAGACTTCCCCCATGCTCGAACGCCTCCAAAAAATCATCTCCCGCGCAGGCATCGCCTCCCGACGCCACGCCGAACAACTCATTCTCTCCGGCCAGGTTCGCGTCAACGGCAAAACCATCACCACCCTTGGCACCAAAGCCGACGCCACCACCGACAAAATCGAAGCCGTCGGCCGCACCATCTCTACCGCTCCGCGCCACGTCTATCTCCTGCTCCACAAACCCCCCGAAGTTGTCTCCTCTCTCGCCGACCCCGAAGGCCGCAAAACCCTCCGCAATTTCCTCCGCGGCTTTCCTGACCGCGTTTACCCGGTCGGGAACCTCGAATACGCCGCCTCCGGCGTAGTCTTCCTCACCAACGACGGCGACCTCGCCGCGCAGCTCCTCAAGCACTGGAATCGTCTCGACCAGACCTACCACATCAAAGTCAAAGGCATGCTCACGCTCGCCGATCTCGACCGCCTCAACAGGGAACTGCGCGTCAAATTGCAGACCGTTCGTCAACCCGAAGCTACTCGCCGCCACAGCGCCAACTACTGGTATCAACTCACGATGCAAGGCCCCAAACTCGAATCCCTCCGAAACGCTCTCTTCCGCGAAAACCACCCCATCGAAAAAGTAATGCGCATCGCCCTCGGCGCGCTCTCCATCGAAGGCATCCCGCGTGGCCGCTACCGCCTCCTCGAACCACGTGACGTCGCCTCGCTCATCAAACCAAAGCCCGCCAAGGCCAAGCCCCGCTAATCCTTGCCTACCCAATCCGTCATTCCGAACAACGTCCGCGACGCGTCTATCTCCTTCTGTAGCTCGCCACTCAATCCCTGGCCTCCCCATCGCCTTTACTGTTAACTTAAAACCGTCACCCAAAAACTCCACATGCTCCGCCTGCAAAAAATCCTCGCCGCCGCCGGCATCGCCTCCCGCCGCAAAGCCGAACAACTCATCTCCTCTGGCCGCGTCGCCGTCAACGGCAAAACCATCACCGAACTCGGCACCAAAGCCGACCCCGCCGCCGACACCATCACCGTCGACGGAAAACCGCTCGAACCTCCGCAGCGCTTCGTCTATTTTTTGTTGAACAAAACCAAAGGCTACGTCACGACTGTCTCCGACCCCGAAGGCCGACCCACCGTCATGCAACTCCTCGGCAATCTTCCCGAGCGCGTCTATCCCGTCGGCCGCCTCGACTACGCTAGCGAAGGTCTGCTCCTGCTCACGAACGATGGCGCCCTCGCCCAACAACTCACCAAAGCCGCGTCCCACGTCCCGAAAACCTATCATGTCAAAATCAGCGGCCAGCCCAACGAACAAGCCATTCAACGCCTCCGCAACGGCGTCACCATCACACTCGACGACAACCGCCGCGTCAAAACTTCGCCCGCAAAAATCCGTCTCCTCGAAAACGCCCCCAATCCCTGGTACGAAGTCACTCTCATCGAAGGCCGCAACCGCCAAATCCGCCGCATGTTTCAATCCGTAGGCTTCCTTGTCGAAAAAATCAAACGCGTGCAACTCGGTCCCCTAATCCTCGATGTCCCCCCAGGCAAATTCCGTCCCCTCACCGAAAGGGAAGTAGTCCAACTCAAATCCCTGTCCTCGTCAAACACATCACCCAAACAAAATAAGTTGTCATCCTGAGCCTGCCTGCGGCAGACAAGCGAAGCGAAGGACCCGCTTCTCTTGGAGTGCTGAGGCTCGCTTGCCCTGAGCGTCGAAGCGCCGCGGCTTTTGGGTCCACAACCGCCACCGCGAATCCCGTCATTCCGAGCCTAGTCTGCGAAGCGAGGAAGCCCTCTTCGATCACTGCGCTTTGGCTTCACACAATTGGCGTCCCGACCATATTCTGTACTCGAAGGAATTACCACGATCTCCACCGCACTCTTTCTACTCTTCCACTTTCCATGAAAACGTCGATGGTTACCCAACTGCCCACCGCGCCTCATCTCCCCCCTACACAAACCCTTATCCTCATCATAAAATATTCTCATGACCCATACCCTCGAAGAGCTCATCCCCGATTACATCCAGGGCCTTCCCACCTACGTTCCCGGTAAGCCCGTCGAAGAGGTCGAGCAGGACCTCAAAATTCACGCCGTCAAACTCGCGTCCAATGAAAATCCCCTCGGTCCTTCTCCCAAAGCCATGGAAGCCGCTCGCCGCGCTCTCGGCGAAGCCAACTGGTATCCCGACGGCGGCAGCAAACGCCTCCGCGAGATCCTCGCCGCGCGCAATCACGTCCGCTTCGAAGAAGTCTTCGTAGGCCTCGGCTCCAGCGAAATCATCGACCTCGCCTCGCGCGTTCTTCTCCGCCCCGGCCTCGACGGCATCACCAGCGAAGGCTCCTTCGCCCTCTTTGCCATCGCCATTCGTGCCAGCGGCGGCCGCCTGATCCAGACGCCAATGCGCAACTACACTTTCGATCTCGACGCCATCGCCGCTGCCGTCACACCGCAAACCCGCGTCATCTACATCGCCAATCCGAACAATCCCACGGGCACCGCCTTCGGCGCCGCCGAATTCTCCGCCTTCCTCAAGAAAGTTCCCGGCGACGTGCTCGTTGTCCTCGACGAAGCCTACCGCGAATACGCCGCCCGTCCCGATCTCCCCGAAGCGCTGAAACTCTTTCGCGAGTACAACAACATCCTCACTCTACGCACCTTCTCCAAAGTCTACGGCCTCGCAGGACTCCGCATCGGCTACGGCATCGGCCATCCCACCCTGGTCGCCGAAATGAACAAGCTCCGCACTCCCTTCAACGTCACCAGTGTTGGCCAGGCGGCCGCCCTCGCCGCGCTCGACGACCACGACCACGTCCGCCGCTCCGTCGAATCCAATCGCGTCGAACGCCAACGGCTCTTCGACGAACTCCGCAAACTCGGTCTCTCTCCCGTCCCCAGCGAAACCAATTTTCTTTTCGTCCCGGTCGGCCCAAACGCCAAACCCCTCTGCGACGAACTCCTCCGCGAAGGCGTGATCGTTCGCCCCATGGCCTGGATGGGTTTTCCGGACTCCATCCGCATTTCCGTCGGCTCTCCCGCCGAAAGCACCAAACTTCTGCACGCCCTCGCCTCCGCCCTCCCACGCCATCACCAATCCTCGCTCGCCTAACGCCGCACCCCTACCGCCCGGTCTGCTCCCAGACCGCATGGTCGCTCTGTCAGGCCCGTCTTCCCGAGCAAGCGGGGGATCGGCCTTCGATCCCACCGTCCCGCGCATTTTTCTTTAGGGGGGCCGAGCTGCAGTTCACGCCGAGCTTCGAGCGGCTTCGACATCCAACATCAGGGAAAATGGCTTCCGTCCCTGAGGAATCCGCTCTCCTTGACCGACATGTGCATCCACTTTTACCCGATTCCCGCTCTCCCTTATCAAAACCTTATGCAGCCCGATCCCATTACCGACCTGCTCCGCCACTCCAAAACCATCGCCATCGTCGGTCTATCATCCAACCCGTTGCGTCCCTCCCACGAGGTGGCCTCCTACCTCCAACGCGTCGGCTACCAAATCATTCCGGTCAATCCCAACGAATCTGAAATCCTCGGCCAGAAATCCTATCCTCGCCTCGAAGACGTGCCGGTCCCGATCGACATCGTCGATGTCTTCCGCCGCCCCCAATATGTCCCGGCCATCGCCGATTCCGCCATCGTTGTCCACGCCAAATGTCTGTGGCTGCAGCAGGGAATTACGCATGCTCAGGCTGCAGCCAAAGCTCGCGCCGCCGGCGTCCTCGTTATCGAAGACGCTTGCTTGTTCGTCGAACACAAAAAAAGGCGCCCCGTCTAGGCGCCTGTTCTCTTTCTTGTGTCGTGGTCGATGTTTAGATCGGCCAGCTTTTTCTTTCGTCTTGAAATCTGATCGCGGATAATCTGCTATCCCTCTCTTCTCCTAAAACCCAAACACTTGCAAATTCCTCTTCCCCGGCAACACCACCGCCAAAAACCTCCCGTCCGCCGACAGCCCATACTCCCGCACCGCCAATCCATGCAGCAACTGCCGCGGCTCCGGCTCGGTCACCGGCACCACCTGCCCTCTTCGAAACGCCACTAGTTGCGGCACCCGAAACGTCACCAGATCGGCGGACTTTTTCTCCACCGTCCGTTTCACATAAATCTCCGTCTCCTCCGCGTTCCACTGCACCACTCCCAATCCCACGCGCATTCTCACAACACGGTCCGGCTTCTCCAAATCTCGAATCTCCAAAACCTCGCGATCCAGAAAGTACGCCGCCTTCGTTCCCGTCGGTGAAACCGAAAGGCCACCATAATATCCGTCCAGCGTCGCCAACTCCTTGTTATCTTGCGACAGCAAATCCAGCCGCTGCATCCGCGGCGGCCCTTCCATGTTCCGATCGCGCTCAATCGCAATCGCCGCGTTGCTCCCTGGTACCCGCACCGCCCCTGCGAAGGTTCGCCCCTCAAACACCTTCGTCGCCGGCCCGCCCCCGATATACAAATACTTCATCGAAAACAATTCTCTCGCCTGCTCATCCGTCAAATACACCAGCGTTCCGTTATCCCGCAGCCACATCGGCTGCTCCGCCTCCGGGATCAGCGGGTCTGGCCCCATCGGATGCAACTCCCGCCCCGAGTCATCCAGCAGCAGCAGAGATCGTACATCGTCGTGATGCTCATCCTCCGGATCGACCGTCGTCGTGAACAACTGCACCGCCACAATATGCCCGTTTGGCGACCAGGTAAACGACTCCACCTGGTAGGTGAACGGTTTATCCCCATGCGTGAATTTCTGCCCCTCCAGAATCCGCCTCCGCTTCCCGTTCGTCTCCGCGATGAAAATATCGTCCCGCTGCATGTCGTATTTCTTGTTCTTGAACATCCGCCGTACCGAAAATACAATCCGCCCATCCGGCGCATACGCAAACGCGGTCACCTCTTCATCCACGTTCATCACCGGCTTATCCAAATTCTGCGCGCAAGCCGGCCCCGCCCACGCCAGGCAACTACCGAATATCGCCGCCACCAAAAGCCGTCGTAGGGCCGAGCTTCCGAGGCGGGCCATTCTCTCGAGCCATCCAGTTATGGCGGCTGCTACACACGCCGGTGTCGCGTGTCGGTCTCGTTTTTTTCTTTCTTTAGGGAGTCGGAGCTTTAGCTCCGAAATTACCGCCGCGGAATCTCGGGCTTTAGCCTCTGAGGAATCCGTCTCATTTCCGGCGGCATGCCTGTCCCACACCCTTGCCCTGGGCAACGAAGGGCCGGTTCGGCGTGTGGGTCCTCGGCTCTCTCGCTTTTGAATGCCCGAATCGTCACCAAACATTTCTATCCCGTTCCTCCCAACCCCGCGCCGCACCACTCTTTCACTCTTAAACTCTTTCACTTCTTCTCCGCTCTCGTCACTCGCTTGCCCTGAGCCCCGAAGAACCACTTCCTCCTCACGGCCCCGGATGCGTCCCCGTGTACTCAGAGCAACACGGCTTCTGCACTGGCGTAAACTCCATCAGCTCCACCCGGGTCCCATCCGGGTCGTACAAATTGAGTTGCCACTTCGCATCCCGCCCAATCTTCGGCTCTTCGGTCAGCTTCGCGCCATTTTCTTTCAATTGCTCGGCCGCCGCCTTCACGTCCGGCACTCCCAAAGCAATATGATTCATCACGCCGAGCGTATGTTTGCCCGCGTTCTCCGGCACGCCCAGCATGTACTCAATCCAATCCGTCCCGTCCGGCACCTGCATATCCACCCAGTTCGTCTCACTTTCCTTCATCCCGCCGTGCCAATACACGCGAAAACCCAACGCATCCCGATAGAACCTGTCCATGGTCTTTCGGTCTTTCACCACGAACCCCGCGTGAATCAACCTGGCTGCGAGCGGCGGCCCGCCGCTAATCGAACCGCCAATTCCGGCTGCCGTCAATTGCACAAAAACAAGCCGATGGTTCTCAGGATCCTGGATCTTAAACGAGGTTTTGAAGGACGAATCCGTCGTAAGTTCTCCAGGTTTCCATCCTTTGTCTACGAGGTACTGTCGGAGCTTACGGATATCCGACGTGAACAGACCGACCGAGTCAATCTGCTTCCCCGTCGAAGGTCCAGCAACCTTCATCAAATCGATCTGCTGACCTATCTTGAGAAACAGACACTCCTCATCCGGACCAAAACAATGAGACCGCAGTTGAGGCAAGCGAAGTGTTCCCTTGTAAAACGCTTCGGCCTTGTCAGGATCTGTCACTTTGATCCGCACGTAGGCGATCCCCGTAATCTTCGGCCGTGCCGTTTCCGCCGCCCAACAAATCCGCGCCACTAACCCCAAAGCGACAAGCACCGTCAACCCGATACCAAGTGTCCTCATCTTCATCTCAAAACTCTCCGTTCGCTCTGCGCCTCTCATTCCTTATTTGCACGCCTCTCTCTTCGGCGCCGGGGGCGCGCCATGAGTGAGCCCAGCCCGCAAGGGCTGGGAATCGTGCCAAGGGCAGCCGGAACGCCGTAGGCGCGGCACCCTCTTTGCCCAACCTCTGCGCCAACATGAATTTCGTAAACTCGCTCAACTTTTTCCCAACCGTATCTTTCGTATCTCTTCCATCCTCGTCCTCAATCTTGCCTCAAAGCCCTGGTCAGTAGGTTTGTAGTACACCCTCCCCGAAAGGTTGTCCGGCAAGCAGCTCATCTCTGTAACCTTTTCTTCATAGTCGTGCGCATATTTGTACCCCTCTCCGTAGCCGATATTCTTCATCAATCCCGTCACTGCATTTCGCAAATGCAGCGGCACCGGGTCTGCCTCCGTCTTCCGCACGTCTTCCATCACCTCTCCGTACGCCACATACACGGCATTCGACTTCGGTGCCAATGACAAATACACCGCCGCCTGCGCCAGAGCCAAATGACCCTCCGGCGCTCCCAAAAAATCGAAAGCCTCCTTGGCCGCCAAAGTCACCGCCAGCGCTCCCGGCTCCGCCATCCCAATATCCTCGCTCGCCATGCGCACCATCCGCCGCGCCAAATACAATGGATCCTCGCCGCTCTCGATCATCCGCGCCAGCCAATACAGCGCCGCGTCCGGATCCGAATTCCTCACCGACTTATGCAGCGCCGAAATTAAGTTGTAGTGTTCCTCTCCCGCCTTGTCGTACCGCAGCATCTTCCGCTGCAGCACCTCCTCCAACAACGCTGCGGTGACTGTTTTCGCGCCGCTTTGCTCTGGCTTTGCACTCTTGGTGCATAGTTCCAACGTGTTGTACGCTGCACGCGCATCGCCGTTGGCGAACGAGGCAATCCGGAATAACACTTCCGAATTCGCGTTCACATGCTCTTTTCCGAGTCCCCGTTGGCTATCCCCTAACGCCCGCTTCAACAACTCCACAATCTCCGGCGTCGTCAATTGCTCCAACACATATACCTTCGTCCGCGACAGCAGCGGCGAAATCACCTCAAACGACGGATTCTCCGTCGTTGCCCCAATAAACAAAATATGTCCCGCCTCCACGTAGGGCAAAAACGCATCCTGCTGTGCCTTATTGAACCGGTGCACCTCATCCACAAAGACAATCGTCCGCATCCCGCTCCGCGAACGCCTCTCCGACTCTGCCATCACTTCCTTGATCTCTTTGATCCCGCTCAGCACTGCGCTGAACGCCACAAACTCGCTCTTCGTCACCCGCGCGATCAGCCGCGCCAAGGTCGTCTTCCCACACCCCGGCGGTCCCCAGAACAACATCGAACTCAAATTGTCGTTTTCGATTTGTACCCGCAGAGGCTTCCCCGGCCCCAGCAGCTTCTCCTGCCCCACCACCTCATCGAGCGTCCTCGGACGCATCCGCTCCGCCAACGGCTGCAACCCCGCCGCCTTCTCCGGCTCCGGCATTCCCGCAAACAATCCCATAAGTAGTGACGGGTCTTCAGCTTCCCTGACGTAGGAAGGGAACCGTGCTTTCTCAGTGTACCCCACCGCTCCCGCACACGCTTCGTTCGCTCTACCCGAAAATTTTCAATTTTCCAACGACTCCCCAGCTCTCCCCAGGTAAAACCTCAAAAACACATCACTATCCGACGCCAAACAAACCTGTGCGTTCGCTTCCCCCTCCACCACCTTGGTACTCCCATCCTCCTCCACGCTCAACCGCATCGCCTTCGTCGGACACAACTCCGACCGTATCGCATACCCCATCGCCAGCGCGTCGAACATCGTCGGTGTCACCTGACGCGTCTCATAAGCCCACTGGTGATACAGCACCGTTAACGCATCCGTCAGCGGCGTCCCTCGACTAAACAATCGCGCCCTCTCCAATTCCTGCAACTTGATCTGCGTCGAATCCAACGGCATCACAAACAACGGCACTCCCGAAGCAAACACCTTCCGAGCCGCCTCCACATCGCACAAAATATTCCACTCCGGCGTCGCTTTGGTCGCGCCCAACGGATACGCCAACCCGTCGTACCCGCGATACACCGACCCGCCCATCAACACCACGCGCTTCAACTTCCGAAATGTTTCCGCATCCTTTTCAATCGCCGCCCCCAGATTTGTCTCCGGCCCAATCGCTACGAGAGTAATTTCTCCCGGATGCTTGCGAATCTCCCCCAACAAAAAATCCACCGCCCCTGGCAACTTCACCTCCGGCTCCCGTTCCGCATACCGCGCCTGCGAAAACGTCAATGTCCCCTTCTCCGGATATTTCTCCTGTCCCACCGCCACCGGAATATCTCCATGGCCCGTCTCCCGCAAAAACCGCTCCACCAACCGCGCCCGCAGCGCGGTATTTCCCCACGCCGTCGTAATCCCCAATATCTTCACTTCCGGACTCTGCAACGCCAACCCAATCGCAAACGCATCGTCAATATCATCCCCAATATCCGTATCGATAATTACCAACTCCGCCGTAGCGCCGGCTTTTATGCCAGCGCCGGGTGCCCCACCCTCGTATTTCGGGGGTGGGGCTTGGGTTCCTACACGTCCACTAAATCCCTGTCCCCAAGCGCATCCCGCAGACACACAAACGGCCAGGCCCAGCATCAAAGCTCGATGACCCTTCAACCGCTTCCTCATCTCGGTCCGTCCTCTGTCCCGCGTCTAAAACTCCTCCGCGCTCTTTTCCTGTTCCACTCTTGCACCGTTATATTGCAGCCTCTTCTCCGAAACTGATTACTGATCTTCTCTTCTTCTCCTCTGCCGGTACGCCTCATATAGCACCACAGCCGCCGCCGCTCCCGCATTCAACGACTCCACCTGAGTCGCCATCGGTATATGAATCCGCCCATCCGCCGCATGCACCACGTCCGCCGGCAATCCCGCTCCCTCATTTCCCACCAGCAGCGCCACCGGCTCGCACCACTTCACTTCCCATGGCGCCAAAGCATCCGCGCCCTCTTCATGCACACACGACGCCACGGTCTGAATCCCCATCACCTTCAACTGCGTCAGCAAAACTCCCATTGCCATCCCCGTCAGCACCGGCAAATGCAGCGCCGCCCCCGCCGACGCCCGCAGCGCTTTCGGCGCAAACGGACTCGCCGTCCCGCTCTGTCCCGTCGCCGCGGTCACGACCCCCGTCGCCCCAAACGCCGCTGCCGTCCGCACAATCGTCCCCACATTCCCCGGATCCTGTACTCCCGCCAACACCACAATCAGCGCCGCACACGGACTGTTCTCTTTGCGTGCCCCACCCTCGTCGTTTGTGAGTGGCTCTTCGGTTGTCTTTTCTAGGTCCTCAGCGTTCTCCGCGTCTCTGCGTTGTCTTCTTCTTTCTTGGCTCTGTGCCCCCTGTATTCCTATCTTTGTGGCCTCTGTGTTAGCGCTGGTCCTGAGCCTCGAAGTGCCCCCCTTCTCTGGTACTGAAAACTTCTCTCCCCCCACCAACTCCTCCAACGTAACCATCCGCGGCACCACCAACGCCGCGACTCCCTGCGGATGCTCGGTATCCGCAATCCCCTCAAACAATCGATCCGTCGTTCGCAACGCCGGAAATCCCATCTCAGCCCTTCCGACCAACGGAGCCAATCTCTCCCTCCACCGCTCGCCGCTCTCGCTGAACAACACCGCCTCCACCCTGCATCCGGAACTCAGCGCTTCTTCCACCAACCGCAAACCTTCCACGCCCACCGCTCCGGTTGCCGCGGCCACTCCTCCCCGCAGCGCCACACGAAACTCTTTCAACCAACGGTTCTCGCGGCTCGTCAAAATCTCCGCGCCCCTCGCTTCGCGCGACTCGCCTCTCCCGATTCGTCCGCTACTCATCGCTTCTCCCCGTCGCGAGCCTACCAAATTTCCCCGCTGTCCGGCTAACTCCCCAGGCTTGCACGCTGAAGTCGGCCCTGGAAGTTCTCTTTCGGGGGCCGGAGCTTCCGCTCGAATTGAATCGCCAAAAAACCGGGCTTCAGCCACTGAGGAATCTGCTGCCTCTCGTGCACCCTTAAACTTTGCACTCTTCTACTCCGTTCCCTGTCACCGCACGCATCATTGCGCCCCACCCCCACCTATGCTACTTTCCACCCACAGCGGCGAATACTCTTGCAGCGTCGCTCCAGAACAGGGTGGGTACCTTCGATTGTCTGCTGAGATATTGAAGGTGAATTCCGCGAATCCCGATCCACAAACGATTCGCTATGCCGCGGGCTGGCTGAACCGTGGCTCGGTCATCGCCGTGCCTACCGATACGCTCTATGCGCTCGCCGCCGACCCCGTCAATCTTGCTTCCGTCGAAGAAATCTTTCGCGTCAAAGGACGCCCCGAACAGCGCGCTCTTCCCATTCTCATCAACTCCATCAGCTTTGCCCAGATCCTCGCGAAAGAACTTCCCGACAATTTCTATCGTCTCGCGCAAGCCTGCTGGCCCGGTCCGCTCACACTCGTCGTCGATGCCTCCAACCGTCTCCCACTCAAGGTCACCGGCAACACCCGGCGCATCGCTCTTCGCTGGCCCAAAAACAAAATCGTCGATCGTCTCATCACGGAAGTCGGCGTTCCCGTAACCGGCACCAGCGCCAATCTCTCCGGTTGCCCCACCTGTGAATCCGGCGAGGAAGTCTTTCGCCAACTCGGCGATCGCATTCCTCTCATCCTCGATGCCGGCGGCACCAACGGTGCTTCACCCTCTACCATCGTCGAACTCCGCGGCGATCACTGGTGTGTCGGCCGCGAAGGCGCCATCCCCTCCGACCAAATCCGCGAAGCCCTCGAAGGCGACGACCCCGTCTCCGCCTAATTTCCATTTTCTGACTTGTATTTGTTACGGCAGTTCAAAACAACTTGAGGGTGCCCGCCCTAGGTTTATCGGGGGACTCTTAGGACCTAACGCCACAACCTTTCTCCTCCTAAACTCCTACAGCATTTTGCTCTTCCACTTCTTGTCTTCCTCTTCGCGTTTGCTATCTTCCCATTCTCATTTTCTGACTCAAAAAATCGAAATCTCCCGTCGGCGTCAATTCCACCTCCAACCCCCTCCGGTGCACACTCACCACGTCCACATACCACAGCGGCACGTAAGGCAACTCCTCTGCCACAATCTTCTGCATCTCGCTGCACAATTCCTTCCGTTTTCCCCGATCCATCTCTCCGCGGATCTGATCGATCAATCCATCCACCCGCGTATTCCGGTAATGCCCGCGATTCCTTCCATTCGGCGGAAGCTTCTTCGACGAAAACACCAAATCAAAAATATCCGGATCGTTATTCGCTCCAACCCAAATCGAATAACTCAACTGAAAATTCCCCTTGTCCAAATCCGAAAACAGCGTCGCAGCCTCCAGCGGCCGCACCTCCAGTTCCACGCCTACCTTCTTCCACTGATCCTGCAGCGCCGCCCCCAACAATCGCGCCTGCTCCTGCGTCGACACCTTCAGCATCAAGCGCATCCGCACGCCATCCGCCCCCCGCGAAAATTCTGCCGCATCCAGCAACCGCTCCGCTTCCGCCGGGTCGTATCCATACTTTTTCACGTCGCCCTCATACGCCCAATGATTCGGCGGCAAAATCCCGCTCGCCAGACGCGCCTGATCCCGCAACAAATATTTCACCAGCGATTCGCGATCCGTTGCATACGCCAGCGCCTGCCGCACCTCCTTCTTCGCCAAAATCGCGTCCTCTAGATTCACTCCCAAATACGCAAAATTCGTCCCCGGTTCTTCCGTGACTTCCAATTCCTTCCGCTTCGCCAGCACTGGCACCATATCCGGCGAAAGGGAATTCATCTCCACATCCGCCGACCCCTTCCGCAACTCCAGTGCCCTCACAATCGCATCCGGCACCACCCGAAACGTTACCCGCCCCACCTCCCCGTACTGGCCGGTCTTTAGACCGGTGTTGTCATCCTGAACCCGCGCATTTTGCGGGCGAAGGATCTCAATCCCTGCGTCTTGCTTCAATCTCTCTCCCGTCGAACCCGTCATTCCGAGCGAAGTCCTCGCAGCGAGCAATCCCGCTTGGTTTTTTCGGTCTTCAGGAGGTCGGAGCTTTAGCTCCGACGTTAGGCCAGGAGAGACCTGGGCTTTAGCCCTTGAGGACTCCGTTTCTTCTCTCTGAAGCTGACGGCTTCGCTCCAACACCACCACATCATCCTGCGCCTGGCTCACAAACCGGAACGGCCCCGTCCCCACCGGCTTCTGCGCAAAATCCCTCCCCGACCCCGCTGGCACAATCCCCACCGCGCTTCTCTCCAAATTCCACAAAAACGACGCGTACGGCTCTTTCAAGTGAAAAACCACCGTCTCCGTGTCCGGCGCCTCAATCAAAGCAATCATCGAAAACGACCCGCGCTTCGGCGACCGGTTCGCCGGATCCATCATGTAATCAATCGTCGCCTTCACATCTTTCGACGTCAGCGCCCGCCCATCATGAAACTTCACTCCCTTCTTCAGCCGGAACACATACGTCAACGAGTTGGGCGTCTCCCAGCTCTCCGCCAAATCCCCATGCAGGTTCATCTGTCGGTCCCGCACCACTAGCCCGCTGAAAATCAGGCGATCGATCCTCTGCGTAGTCCCATCGGTCGCATACCGCGGGTCCAGATTCGCCGGATTCGACTCAATCACAAACACCACATCCCCCGCCCCCCGCTTTGACGTCCCGCACGAACACACCACCATCCACGCGCAGCTAGCCACCACACCCCAAACTCTTTGCATTCTGATTCGCCTATTCCGTCTCATCTGATCTCGTCGCGAAGCCGTCGGTCCCATGTAGTCGCGCGTCCTCCGGCCCGTGCTTCTCCTCTGCTCTTGGTTTTCCTTCCTAATTGCGCCAAAATCAAAAAAGGTTTGTCATCCCGAGCGAAGCGAGAGACCTGCTTTTTCTCCTTGGCGTCATGCCTCGGTGAGTTAATCCATTTATTTGCGAGTCTTACGCCCTTCCACTCTGTCACTCTTAAACTTCTTCTCTCCCTGCTAAAAGCACACCTTCCCCAACACCACCGCCCGCTCCGCCCCCGTCGCCGACGGCAAATTCCCCGTCCTCCTCTTCCACGTCTCGTACGCCAACAGCGCAAACGCGTACGCCTCCTTCGCCTCCACCGGCACTCCCACCTTCGACGACGGAATCACCTCCATCGGCGTCAACGCCGCCGCCAACTGCGCCATGATCAACGGATTCTTCGCCCCGCCTCCGGACACAATCAACTGCTGCACCTTCGTCTTCTTCAACACAAACCGTTTCAAAGCATCCACCACCGACGCCACCGTAAACTCCGTCGTCGTGCGGATCAAATCGTTCGGCCCCGACCCAAATTTTTTCCCCAATCGCAACAATTCCTCAAAATACGCCCGTCCGTAATACTCCCGCCCCGTCGATTTCGGCGGCCCCAATCGCAAAAATGGATCGCGCAACAACTCTTTCAGCACTTTCGGATTCGTCTGCCCCAACCGCGCCAGCCGCGCCCCGCGATCAAACCTCTGCTTCTTTCGCGAAAAGTGCCACACCAACGCATCCATCAACATATTCCCCGGCCCGGTATCAAACGCCACAACCTGCCCCGGCTTCGCCCCCGCCGGCAACACCGTCAAGTTCCCAATTCCGCCAAGATTTAGCGAGACTCGCCCAATCTTCTCATCCGCATACAAAAGATAATCCGCATACGGCACCAGCGGCGCGCCCTGTCCTCCCACTGCCATGTCCGCCACACGAAAATCGCCCACCGTTGGAATCCGCGTCTCCGCCGCAATCACCGCTGGCTCCCCAATCTGTAGCGTCGATGTCGTCGACCGTCCCCAGAACGATACTGGTGTCCCCTGATGAAAAATCGTCTGCCCATGACTCCCCAGCAACTCCACCCGCGACAGGGCCACGCGAAATTCCCGGCAAGCGCTGATCGCCGCCTCCGCAAACGCCATACCCAACCGAAAATTCAACTGGCTGATCTCTCCCGCCGTGCAAGCCGCCCCCTCCGCGACCCGCAGCACTTCCTTCCGCAGCGCATCCGGCATCCTCCGCGAAGCGTGCGCCACCAACCGCGTCCGTAGTTTCGGCGGCGCCCCATTCACTTCCGCCAGCGCCACATCAATCCCATCCGCCGACGTCCCACTCATCATCCCCATCACCAGCATCGCTAATCCTCGCCCCTTCTTCGCTCACCAACGTTCCACCGCTGGCTGCTAGCCGCCTTATCGGTAGTTGCGGGCCTTCAAACGCGTACTTTAAACTCCGTCTTGTCTCGACTCTTCGGCCGACTGCTCGCTCCGTTCTAACATACCTCCACCCACAACACCGTCGTTTGTGCCGCCACCGTGTCCAATTCATTTTGTATTGTGCCGACGCCGCGCCGCGCTTTCTCTTATTGTGTTGAGGCTCTGATCCGTGTGCTTGAGGAAGCCTCACGCTCGCCTTCGGAAGGCCGGCTCTTACGGTCTAACGCCGCAAACCCTCCTCCTCTTTTGGGCGCTCCCGAATTTCAATAAAACCGACGTCTTGCCCGTCACCTACAATCGACCGGTAACGTCTTTGTTTTGGGTTTTCTGTCATCTCTTCCTCCACCTGTCCCTCCGTCCAGTGGTAACCGTCTGGCGACACTGTGCCGTAAACGAACATTTTCGGCCTTAGACTTCTCTCATGGCTGTTTTCTGCCGTTACAAAGAGAAACCCGCGTGGCTCGACCAGACTCGCGACTTCTGCCGCTCGCATGGCATCACTATCGCCGCCTGGGGACCGCGCAATGTCGTCGTCGAAGCACAATCCCCCGAACGCGCCGAGGAAATCACCACGCAACTCGCCAATTTTGGTTTCAAAGCCGTCCCCAACGAAGACGACGCCTACGCCGGCCTTCTCACCCTGTCCCACCCCGATTGACCTTTTCGCTTTAGGGGGTCGGAGCTTCAGCTCCGACATTGAACTTCCATAGAGCTGGGCTTGCGCCCATGGAGGAATCCGCGGACTTCCTCAAGCTCAACTCACCTGCTTCTTCAACTCCGCCAACAAATTCAACGCCTCAATCGGTTTCAACTCATCCAGATCCGCCGCCTTCAACCGATCAATCACCGCTCGATCCAGCGCCGTAAACATCACGCCCTGATTCCCGTTCCCATTCGCGCTCGCTCCCGGCGTCAACGTCTCGCTCAATTCATGCTCGCTCTGCTCATGCCGCCGCAACACTTCCCGCGCCCGCTCGATCACGCTCCGCGGCAGCCCCGCCAGCCGTGCCACTTCAATTCCATAACTCTTGTTCGCGCTCCCCGGCTCCACTTTCCGCAAGAAAATAATCTCGCTCGGCGTCTCCTTCACGCTCACATGCACGTTCTTCACCGCAGGCAACAACTCCGCCAATTCCGTCAGCTCATGGTAATGTGTCGCAAACAAAGTCCGCGCACGCGTCTGCTTCTGCAAATGCTCCACTACCGCCCATGCAATCGACAATCCATCAAATGTCGCCGTTCCTCGGCCCACTTCATCCAGCAGCACCAGGCTCGCTGGCGTAGCGTGATTCAAAATCCCAGCTACCTCGCTCATCTCCACCAAAAATGTCGACCTTCCTCTTGCCAGATTGTCGCTCGCCCCAATCCGCGTAAAAATCCGGTCGGTAATCGGCAAGTTCGCCTGCCGCGCCGCCACATAGCATCCCATCTGCGCCATCAACACCAGCAGTGCTGTCTGCCGCAAATATGTCGACTTGCCTCCCATGTTCGGACCGGTAATCAGCAGCAACTGTTGCCGCCCCGGCTCAAAGCACAAATCGTTGGGCACGAACCGCTCGCCCTTCTGCTTTAACAACTCCTCGATCACCGGATGCCGTCCGCCGATAATCAGCAGCTCCCCCGTCGTATTAAACTCCGGCCGCACATAATTCCGGTCCGCTGCCAACTTCGCAAACGACGCCAGCACATCCAGCTTCGCAATCGCCGCCGCCGTCCTCCGCAACCGCGCAGCCTTCCCCGCAATACTCGCCCGCACGTCCACGTAGAGCTGCCGCTCGATCTCCGCAATCCGCTCATCCGCCGCCAGAATCTTCCGCTCGTACTCTTTCAGCTCTGGCGAGGTAAACCGCTCCGCATTCACCAGCGTCTGCTTCCGCTCATAATCGACAGGCGCCAGATGCAAATTCGGTTTCGAAATCTCAATGTAATATCCAAAAATCGAGTTGTACCGGATCTTCAGCGATCCAATTCCGGTCCTCTTCCTCTCCCGCTCTTCCATCGACGCAATAATTTCTTTGCTGTGCTTGCTCAAATCCCGCAACTCATCGAGCTCCGCGGAGTGTCCCGCCTTTATCACTCCCGGCTCCGTCGCCACTGCCGGCGGCTCCTCCGCAATCGCCCTCTCAAGTAGCTCGCGCACATCCGCCAGCTCGTCAATCTCCTCATGCAACTCCCGTAGCAACCCTCGGGAGTGCGGGAACCCAGCTCCGGCTTTCTCGGTTTCCCCTCCACCTAGCTGCGAGAGCCGTGCTTCGGTTGTCATGCCCGCGGCGGCCGCCCTACCCTCGTTTTCTGAGGGTGCGTCTTGGGCTCTTTTCTCCGAGGCTTTCGACGGAGAACGATCAACTGTAAACTCCCTCATCACCGGCAACTGCGCCAACGATTTCCTCAACGCCACCAACTCCCTCGGCATCGCCTGCCCCAACGTTATCCGGCTCGTCAACCTCTCCAAGTCTTGAATTCCTCGCAACTCTTTCCGAATCTCTCCGCGCACCACCGTCTGCTTCAACAAATGTTCCACGGCATCCAGCCGCGCCTCAATTGCCTCTTCATCAATCAATGGCCGTAACACCCAAGACCGCAGCAGACGCGCACCCATCCCCGTCACCGTCGCATCCAGCGCCGCAATCAACGTCGTCGGCCCGCTGGCCTTCGATTCTTCCGTAAAAATCGGCGCCAGCAGTTCCAGGTTTCTCACCGACACCGGATCGAGCACCAGCGCATCCTGCTGCTTGTAATACCGGATGCGGTCCAAGTGCTGCAGCGCTTCGACGCTCGGCCGATCGCCCCCTCCCGCTGCGTTCTCGCGCAAGTAATGCACCACCGCGCCCGCCGCGCACATCGCCTGTCCATGCGCGTCCAACCCGAATCCAGTCAACTCCGCTACTCCGAACTGTTCCCGCAAAATCCGTTCCGCGTAATCCCGCCCGAAAATCCAATCCTCCAGGCGCGTCTCGACGCCGCCCGCCCCGTCCAGTAGTGTATTCTTGGCCGTCTCAAACAATTGTTGAGGGCGGGGGAGCAACGTCTCCCGCGGCCGCAGCAGTTGAAGCTCATCCCGCAACTCTTCCTCAGCCGCCGCGCCTTGAAACTCCGTCGCCAAAAAATCACCCGTCGACAAATCGACCAGCGCCAATCCAATCACCGGTCCGCCACGAACACCGGAGTCTTGCGCCACCGCCGCCAAAAAATTATTCTCCCGCGCATCCAGCACCGCCACATCCGTAGCCGTTCCCGGCGTAATCACGCGAGACACTTCACGCCGCACCAGCTTTTTCCCCGGCCCCGGCTGTTCCATCTGCTCGCAAATCGCCACTTTGAATCCCGCGCGGATCAACCGCGCAATATATCCATCCGCCGCATGATACGGTACGCCGCACATCGGTATCGGCTGACCCTTTTCCCGGTTCCGCGATGTCAACGTAATCTTTAGCTCCCGTGACGCGATCATCGCATCCTCATAAAACAATTCGTAAAAATCCCCCAATCGAAACAGCAGCAACGCGTGCGGGTAGCGTCCCTTTACCGCGTTGTACTGCTGCATCAATGGTGTCGTAGCTTCACTCATGAATTCTTCGTTGCGCGCCACTCCTGGCGGCGCCTCTTGGGACGCCCTTCTCACGCGCGTTTAAATCCGGCCCGACCGCACTCCAGCTGCTCGTCTCCCAATCACAAACCCCAAGTCCTCTGCGCTCCTCAGCGCACTTCGCGTCTCTGCGTTATCCCTTTCTCCTCTGAACTTCTCCACCCTTCCACTCTTAAACGTCTTCTCCTTCACCTCCTATCCTTCCTTCAATTCCGGAACCTCCCCCAACCCCGTCTCCCTCAACATGAACGCATAATCAAAAGCAATCTCGCGCAGATAATCGTACCTCCCGCTCGCCCCCCCGTGTCCCGCGCCCATATTCGTCTTCAGCAGCAGCACATCCCCATCCGTGTTCATCGCCCGCAATTTCGCCACGTACTTCGCCGCTTCCCAATACATCACCTGGCTATCATTCCAAGCCGTCTTCACCAGCATCCGCGGATAAGCCTTCCTCTCCACATTCGTATACGGGCAATACTGCTTCATATAAAAATAGTCGTCCACCTTCTCCGGATTCCCCCACTCTTCGTATTCCCCCACCGTCAATGGAAGCGTCGGATCAAGCATCGTATTCAGCACATCCACAAACGGAACGTGGCTCACCACCGCCCGAAACTTCTCCGGCCGCAAATTCACCACCGCGCCCATCAACAATCCGCCCGCGCTTCCTCCCTCAATCACTGTCCGCTCCGGCGACGTATACTGCTTCGCCACCAAAAAATCCGCGCACGAAATGAAATCTGTGAACGTATTCATCTTCTTGTGCATGCGTCCCGCGTCATGCCACGGCTTCCCCAACTCTCCGCCGCCGCGAATATGAGCAATCGCAAATATCATCCGGCGATCCAGCAAACTCAACCGGTTCGAATTGAAAGTCACCGGAACGGACATCCCATAGCTTCCGTACCCGTACAGCAACAGCGGCGCGCTCCCGTCCCGCATCGTATCTTTCCTTCTCACTAGCGAAATCGGCACCGCCGTCCCGTCCGCCGCCTTCGCATGCAGACGCTCGCTCACATAATTTCCCACATCGAAATTTCCCAGCACCGGCTGCCGCTTCTTCAAGGTCCATTTCCCGGTCTTCACTTCACAATCAAATACCGACCGCGGCATCACCATCGACTCATACTGAAACCGTACAAACCCCGTATCGAATTCCGCGTTCGTCCCCAGCATCGCGTTGTATGTCGGCTCCGAAAAACTCAGCCCCTGCGAAGCCGCCAGCGCGGTCGGCGCCTGCCGCGTCAAATCGACGATCCGCAAGTGCGGCAGCCCGTCCTCGCGCTCGGTCAACACCAGATGCGTCCGAAACGCCTCCAACCCCGACAACATCACTCCCGGCCGGTTCCCGATCACCTCGTGCCACCGCTCCCGCCCAGGATCGCTCGTCGGCGCCGTCACCAACCGGTACGTTGTTCCTCCACTGTTGGTCCGTATAAAAAACACCCCGCCCGTCGCATCGGTTGCGCTCCCCGGATGATGATCGACGTAATACTCATGCTCATCCGCCCGTTCCGCGACCAGTTGAAACGCCCCAAATGGCGTGTCCGTTCGCAGGTACCGCACCTCACTCGTCGTGTGGCTGTTAATCACAAGAAACAAGTACGCCCCGCTCCGGCTCCTCTCCACATCCATCCGGAACCGCTCATCCCTCTCCTCATAAATCAACTCATCCCTCGAGTGCGGGAGCCCAGCCCCAGCTTTCTCGGCACCGCCTTCCGCGTCTCCGCGTTGTTCCTCTCGTTCTTCACTCCGTGCCCACTGTGCTCCTATCTCTGTGACCTCGGTGTTGGTGTCCCTCTTTTCTTGACTCGCCTCTTCCTCAAACACATGCCTCCACAACTGATTCGACCTCTTCGTCACCTCATCTTCCGTCACATAAAACAGCGTGCGATCATCCATGGCCCACGCCGCGCTCGTCACTCGCTCCACACGAAAGTCCCGTCTGTTCTCCGCGCCTCTGTAGGGCCCGCCTTCTGCTTGCCCTCCCAACGGAAGGGAGGCGAGCCGTTCCTCGGCACCGAGTTCCTTCACCTCCAACACATACTGCCGATATCCCGTCGTGTCCGTCGCATACGCCAACCACCGGTTATCGTCGCTCACCTCAAATATCCCGAGCGCCATGAACGGACTACCGACCGCCAGCACATTCAAATCCAGCAGCACCTCCTCGCCCTCACTTCGTAGGGGTCCTGCATTGCTGGACCCCAGGTCCGCAAGGTTCCCTGGTTCCAAGAGCGTTTCTTCACTCGCGGGTCCAACAGAATTTGTTATCCCGAGCGACGCGAGGGACCCACTTTCCTTCTCAAAGCTCTGCTCTTCTCTCTTGGTTTCCAACCCAAATCCCCTCCGCAACTCCGCCCGCAACTGCTCCCTCAATTTCTCTTCACTGGCGCCTTTTTGGTTTTCACTCGGCACTCGCTCGCCCTGAGCTTCAAAGGGCCACTCGCTTGCCCGGAGCATCGAAGGGTCACTCGCCGCCACTTTTCTCCGGCAATAAATCGGATATTGCTTCCTCTCCTCCGTCCTCGTGTAATACTCATACCCCCGCAACATATACGGCACGCTCAAATCCGTCTGCTGAATCCTCCCGAGCATCTCCTGGTACAACTTCTCTTGCAGCTCCTCCGTTCCACGCATCTCCGCGTCTGCGTACGCGTTTTCCGCTTCTAGATACGCCCGCACGCGCGGATCCTTCTTCTGCCTCATCCAAGCATAGTCATCCACTCTCCGGTCGCCATGAATCACGTGCTCGACAGGCTCCCGTTCCGCCAGTGGTGTTCCCGTCCCTCCGCCCGCGCTACCCACGGCCGCACCTCTCACGTTCTTGGGCGCGCCTCCGGGCCCATCCTCAAAATGTTTTCCCATTTTCATCCCGGTCTTTCGTGCTTCATTCCCATCTTGTTCTTGCCTGTGTAGGGGCCGCCTTCTGCTTGCCCCGAGCTTCGAAGGGAGGCGGGCGGTTCTGACGCTCGCAAAGGAAAACCCACTCTGTCGATTTTCGAATCACTTGCGATCCAGTTCAATTGTCGGAATCCACCGCAGCAATTGCAATCTCGCCAAAGTGGCACAGGCATTCCTGCCTGTGCACTCCGGTTTTTTCGATTCGGTAGCACAGGGCTTAGCCTGTGCGCTTCGATTTTCCGAAATTTACTGACTTGACCCGGATCCCCCGAACCAGCTTCCTCGTCCGCCTATCCTATCCGAACTCCATCCCCTTTTGTATCCCCGCTTCCGGCTCTACCCCTGTTTCACTTCTTTCCGTTCTTCGCATCTGCTATCCTCCCGCGCCAGAAAGGAACCTACCCATGAACCTCATCCGCGTCGCTCTTGCAGCCCTCGGGGCCTTCGTCATCTATTTCGCCATCGGCGGTATCGCCTTCGGTTTGATTCCGACCCTGCGCAATGAATTCATGAAATATCCGGCCGTCTACCGCTCCCAGGAAGGAATCAAATCCGTCATGCCTGCCGGCATGCTGGCCATGTTCGTGGCCATGCTGGTCCTCGCCGTACTTTACGCCATGCTCTACCAGCCCGGCTCCGGCCTCGCGCAAGGCGCCCGGTTCGGCGCGCTCATCGGCGTCTTCGCCATCTGCGCCTTTGTCATCCACAACTACGTCAACCTCAACATTGGCGCCGCGCTCACTTTCGAGCAATCCATCGCCTACTTCATCGAATGGCTCGCCGTCGGCATGGTCATCGGCCTCATTTACCGCCCTCGTCTCCCGCTAGCCCCCAGCAAATACCGTTAAAGCCTCAGTCCTTTCCGGCCATTCAACTCTTACACTCTGAGACGCTCGCACTTCTTCTCCCTCGCGTCCGCTATCTGCTATCCTTTTCCTTCCATGCCTCCCGAGATCGAAATCAAGCTCCGCATCCTCAACCCCAAATCCTTCCTCCGCACGCTGACCAAACTCGGTGCCAAGCCCGTCTCACCTCGCGTACACGAACTCAACCTGCTCTTCGACACTCCCGACGGCGGCCTCGCCAAGCACGGCCAGCTCCTCCGCATCCGCACCGAATCTCCCGCCGCGGCCATAAAAGGGAAGAAGTCTTCCTCCAAGAACTCCTCCGTCCGCTACCTTCTCACATTCAAATCTCCTCCCGAACAACTCGCCATAGTCCCAGCCGTCCCCCCACCCAATCGCCGCCACAAAGTCCGCGAAGAACTCCAAACCGTCCTCACCGACGCCGACGCCCTCAAAAAAATCTTCGAAGGTCTCGGTCTCCGCGGCTGGTTCCAATACGAGAAATTCCGCACCCCCTACAAACTTCCCGCCCGCCACAAATGGGCCAAGGATTTCCTCATCGACTTCGACGAAACTCCCATCGGCACTTTCATCGAGCTCGAAGGCCCACACCACGCCATCGACCAGGCCGCCCGTCTCCTCGGCTTCCACCCGCGCGACTTCATCACCAAAAACTACCTGGTCCTCTACCTCGACGACTGCAAGCGCCAAAATCTCTCCCCCTCCCACATGCTCTTCCCCCACTCCAAATCTTCCTCTTCGTAGTGTCCTTCCGACCTGTAGCTCACCCCTTCGGGGGGTGAGGCTTTCTCTTGAATTTGCCTTTCTTGGGTTTGTCTTCTCTTGGGTCTTCGGTCAGCTCGACTGACGTGGATGCGTACGGTTTCTGCGCCGGGCCTGCCTACCGCAGGTCGGCCACGCCGAGGAGGGACCCTGGCTACCACTTCGCCTCTCGCCAACACGATGGAACAATCTCCCCGCACTCCGATTTTCCATTTTCAAATTTCTTCACTCTCACGACACCACTCCGCACAATTTTCCTCTCTTCGCGCCTCTTTCTCCTTGACATCCCTGTACACCCGGTTTATTCCTAACCTCGGAGTGCTTTCTCTCTGATGAGCGCCTCTCGCGAACTCGAACCTCACCCTAGTTTCTTCGGGATGATGGTCCGCCTCTCGCTTGTTCAGCCGGTATTTTCCCCGGCCTCGACGCTTGTCGTCCGGCCAAAGCTCGGCGCCGCCCTCCAGCGAGGGCATAGCCGATTTTTCGCGACCGGAGCGGGCACGCCCGGGTAGCATTTTCATCATTTCCGAATCTGCTTACCCGCGTAGGCCGCACCGCCCGCGGGTTTTTTATTTTTGTGGGGTCCCGGTAGCTCAGGGCTTCAGCCGCGGGTTTTTCTTGGGTTGGCCATTCTCTTGGGTTGCCTTGCTTTTGGGTTCTCTGTTCCGAAACCAGTGAATTGGTTTCTCAATTGCTCGAATTTCCAATCGTTTCCCTATCCCGCCGGTACCATCCCGGCAGAAAGGATTCACCAGGTCGACATGCTCTACGCTACCGAACTCATGGGCGCCGTCGCGTATGATTCCTCCACCAACTACGTCGGCCGTGTTCGTGAATTCTTCATTGAACCCGCCGACCAACCGAATCGCGTGTCCCACTTCCTGATCTCCCGGGGACGCTTCCAACCCCTCGTCGCTCGCTACGACCAGGTCGCCAAAGTCCTTCCCGGCCGCCTCTATCTCAATGTCTCCGAACGCGTCCTCGCGGCCTACCAGCCCAACGAAGCCTGGCTTGCCGTCCAAAAGGATCTTCTCGACCAGCAAATCATCGACACTGCCGGCCGCAAAGTCGTCCGCGTCAATGACGTCGACCTCGCCGAATTTCTCACCAACGAACACGTCGAACTCCGCATTGCCCAGGTCGATGTTGGCGTTCCTGGCGCCGTTCGCCGTCTCCTCCAGGGCTTGGCTCCCTCGAGCCTCGTCCGCAAACTCCAAAGCAGGCTTCCTCAGCGCTCCATCCGCTGGGAATTCGTCAATCTCATCGAACCGGACCCTCTTCGCCGCGTCAAACTTCGCATCACTCACGAGAAGCTCGAAGACCTTCACCCCGCCGACCTCGCCGAAATGATGGAGGAACTCTCCGCCGCCGAGCGCCAGGGCATCATCGCCTCCCTCGACGAAGAAACCGCCGCTGCCGTCCTCGCCGAACTCGACGAACGCCTCACCACGCAAATCGTCGAAAAACTCGACCCCGAAAAGGCCGCCGACATCATCGAAGAAATGGCCCCGGACGCCGCCGCCGACCTCCTCGCCGACCTCCCCAAGGAAACCTCCGAGGAACTCCTCGAGGAAATGCCCAATCAGGAAGCCAACGACGTCCGCGAACTTCTCGCCTTCGATCCCTCAACCGCGGGCGGCATGATGAATACCGAATTCGCCTTCGTCAGTGAATCTTCCACTCGCGAAGAAGTCCTCGAGTGGCTCCGCAAACAGGAATTCAATCTCGAGCAGCTTGATACCGTCGTCATTCTCGACAAGCTCGGCCATTTCGCCGGCGCAGTTCCGATCGCCCGTATCCTTCTCGCAGCTGTCGAACAACGCATGTCCGAGCTCAAGACCGACCCGCTCGTCTCCGTCTCCGCCGACGCCAACGAAAAAGACGTCTTCGAACTGTTCGACAAATACAATCTCCGCATGCTCACCGTCCTCGACAACGACCGTCGCCCCATCGGCGTCATCACCGTCGACGATGTCGTCTCCCGCCTGGTGAATGCATGACCCGAAATACGAATCCGTCATTCCGACCGGAGTCTGCGAAGGGAGGAATCTCTCTACGACCTCTGCGTCTGGCCTCTCACGCTGGTTCCTGCTCCAGTGGAACAGGCATTCCTGCTTGTCCCGACCTAGGAGGGGCCGCTGCTCTTGGGTTCTCTACGCCGGGTGCCCCACATGCCGACGTTCAATGTCGGGGCTTCGGCTACGTCACTTCGCATCTGAAACTGAGGGTGCCCCATCCTTCGCACCCTTTGCGAAGGGTAGGTTCTTACGTTGTTCCGTCTGAAGCCTCTCCTGTTACTCTTGCTCTGTTCCACTTTTTCACTCTTCTACTTCTCCTCTTCATCTCGTTCTCCACTCTCCGTTCCCGACTCCCCACTCTCCCATGACCCTCTCCGCCATTAACGCCTTCATCGACCGCCTCCGCGGCGTGGTCCTCCGCTTCTTCTCTCGCGGCAATCAGTGGCGTCGCCGCATGTTCCTGTTTCTCGCCGTTATCGGCCCCGGCATCATCACCTCCAACGTCGACAACGACGCCGGCGGCATCATCACCTACACCCAAGCCGGCTCCGCCTACGGCTACACCCTGCTCTGGGCCCTCATCCCCATGACCGTCGCCCTCTACGTCACCATGGAAATGTGCGCCCGCATGGGGGTCATCACCGGCAAAGGCCTCTCCGATCTCATCCGTGAGGAATTCGGTTTCCGCTCCACCTTCTTCGTCATGATCACCGGCTTCCTCGTCGACCTCGCCAACGTCGTTGCCGAATTTGCCGGCATTGCCGCCTCCATGCAAATCTTTGGTGTCAGCAAATACGTCTCCGTCCCGATCGCCGCCGTCCTGGTCTGGTTTCTCGTCCTGAAAGGGAATTACCGCCAGGTCGAAATCGTCTTCCTGATCGCCTGCGTCTTCTACCTTACCTATCTATTTTCCGCTATCTTCGCCCGTCCCGATTGGGTTCTCGCCGCGCGCATGACCGTCGTCCCCAGCATCCACCTCGACACCGGCTATCTAATCACCCTCACCGCTCTCGTCGGCACCACCATCGCTCCCTGGCAATTTTTTTATCTTCAGGCGGGCTTCGTCGAAAAAAAGGTCGGTCCGCGCCAATATCCCCAAGCCAGACTCGACGTCCTTCTCGGCAGCATCTCCTGCATGGTCATCGTCTTCTTCATCATCATCTGCACCGCCGCCACCTTGAACCGCAACGGTCTTACCAACATCACCGACGCCGCCGAAGCCGCCAAAGCCCTCATCCCCCTCGCTGGAAAATGGGCCGGCCTCACCTTCGCCTTCGGCCTCCTCAACGCCTCGCTCTTCGCCGCCACCATCCTTCCACTCTCCACCGCTCACGTCATCTGCGAAGGCATGGGCTTTGAAGCCGGCCTCGACCACAAATTCCGCGAAGCCCCGGCTTTCTACTGGCTCTACACTACCCTCATTCTTGTCGGAGCCGGCATCGTCCTCCTCCCCAACGCCCCGCTCTGGAAAATCTTCATCCTCTCTCAAGTTGGCAACGGCATCTGGCTCCCCATCGTGGTCATCTTCATCCTTCTCCTCGTCAACCGCAAAGACCTTATGGGCGAACACACCAACGGCTTCTTCTTCAACCTCGTCGCATGGATCACCGCCGTCGCCATGATCATCCTCACCTTTGTCCTCGTCGGCCAAGCCCTCTACCAATCCTTTCACCCCCCCGCCACCTAGTTCCCGTCCTCCGCACGCCGTGGCCATTCCTTCCCCTCGCGGCGTGCCTCTCCTTATTTTCTCTTTTCCATTTCCCGCCCTCCCGTTCACCACTTCCTCAACTTCACCTCCTTCGTATTTGCATTCCCTCGAATCCCTGTGTTAACTTTGCGCCGTAAAGAGGATTTGTCCGGAAACGCACTGTGCTCTCCCGTCATCATCTCGTCTCCCCGGAAACGCTCGGTCCCGTCACCGCCGAGGAATCCCGCCTCCTCGAAAAACTCGATCTCGTGCGCCTGCCGCGCCACATTGCCATCATCATGGACGGCAACGGCCGCTGGGCTCAGAAGCGGCATCTTCCGCGCGTCGCCGGCCATCGTTCCGGGACGCAGTCGGCACGCATGGCAATTGAAACTTGTGCGCGCTTGCACATCGAAGCGCTCACCCTTTACGCCTTCTCTGTCGAAAACTGGCGCCGCCCTAAAACCGAAATCGAATTCCTCATGCAACTCCTTCGCGAATATCTCCGCAAGGAAATGCCGCTGCTGCAAAAAAATAATATCCGCATGCGTTTCCTCGGCCGCGCCGACGAACTCCCGGAAGGCGTCCAGAAAGACACCCGCGAAGCCGTCGAAGCCACTTCCAAAAACACCGGCATGGTTCTCTGCATCGCTCTCAACTACGGCGGCCGCGCCGAAATCGTCGACGCCATCAACGCCATCCTTGCCGGCCGCAACGGTCATCAACCTCGACAACCCGTCACCGAAGAAGATCTCGCTCGACATCTCTATACCGGTGATCTACCCGACCCCGATCTCCTGATTCGCACCAGCGGCGAAATGCGCGTCAGCAATTTTCTACTTTGGCAAATCGCCTACGCCGAAATCTTCGTTACCGAAACCCTCTGGCCCGACTTCAACCGCGCCCGCCTCCTCGAATCCCTTCTCGAATACCAGAAACGCGAACGCCGCTACGGCGCCATCCTTCCCCCAGCCTCCGCCGCCCGCTAACCCGAACTCGTCCACTCTTTCACTTTTCCATTCTTAAAGTTCTTCGCTCCTCCTCCGAAAATTCGATTACCGTTATCTGATATTCTCTTCATCCATGACCGGTATCCGCGTCCTCACCGCGCTCGTCCTCATCCCCATCGTCCTCGCCATCGACCTCCTTACTCCCACCTGGGCCGTCGCTCTCGCCACCGCCTTCATCACCATCCTGGCCCTCCGCGAATATTTCGCTCTCGGCGACGCCATTGGCCACCGCGCCTACCGCCTCTGGACCCTCTTGTGCGCCATCTTTATGGTCGGTGCTCAATTGCTTGGCGCAAAAATACAGGAAGTCGCGCTCGGCCCGTTCGCCCCCCCGAAACACACCAGTTTGCCGACCTTTCTTGGTGCAGTGATGGATATCGATTTTCCGCTGGTCGTTTTTCCCGTGTTTCTATTGGGCCTCACGGCCCGCACTCTCTTCACCCGGCGTCCGCTCGTCGAATCGCTTCCGTCCGCAGGAATTTCCAGCAGCGCGCTACTGCTTGTTGCCTTTCCATTTTCGTTTGCGGTGCGGCTCCATGGCCTTCCGCAAATCGGCCCACGCCTCCTCCTCTTCGCCCTCGCCATCACCTGGGCCGCCGACACCACCGCGTACTTCGTTGGCCGCGCCATCGGCAAACATCCTCTCGCCCCGCACATCTCCCCCCAAAAAACCTGGGAGGGCTCGATCGGTGGTCTCCTCGGCTCGCTCTTCATCGCCTACCTTGCCCACTACTTTCTTCCGATCCCCATCCCGCATCTCCTGGTTATGGCCACACTCGGCAACATCGCCGGACAAATGGGCGACCTTCTCGAATCAGCCTACAAACGCAGCGCCGGCGTGAAGGATTCGGGCTCCGTACTCCCCGGCCACGGCGGCGTTCTCGACCGCATCGACGCCCTCATCCTCTGCATCCCCGTAATCTGGTATTACCTCGTGCTTGTCCTCGTCAACCCACCTGTCTAGGCCTCAAGCCTGTCGAAATCCCACAGGTAGTGGCGGGTTTTTAGACCCCATAACGTGTACCCCGCCCCTTCAGGGGTGAGGTTTTTGTCTTGGGTTTGCTCGTCTCGGCGCTCCTCCGCGCAGGCCGCGTCTCTAGGTTAGCTTCGGTCTTGTTTTCTCTGTTTCTTTCTCCCTCTCTTCCTTCTTCTGCCCTCCGTACTCTCGGTGTTCCTCTCTCTGTGACCTCGGTCGGAAACTCCCCTCTTCTCTTCGCTTGAGTTAAACTAAAAACGGAAACCAACCAACAAAACTCCATGAAATCCCTGTCCATCCTCGGCTCCACGGGTTCGATCGGCCGTCAAACCCTGAACGTCGTCGAATCCCTCCCCGAGCAATTCAAAATTACAGCCCTCGCCGCCGGCAACAATCTCAACGAACTCCTCCCCCAAATCGAACGCCACCATCCCGAACTCGTTTCCGTCGCCGATGAAAAACGAGCCGACGAACTTTCCCGCCTCCTGCGCGAAAAAAATCTCCGCACACCCGAAATCCACCACGGACGCGAAGGCATGCTCGCAGTCGCCATTCACCCCAACACCGAAATCGTCCTTTCCGCCGCCGTAGGTGTAGTCGGCCTCGAAGCCACCTACGAAGCCGTCAAACTCGGTCGTACCGTCGCCCTCTCAAACAAAGAAGTCCTCGTCGCCGCCGGCGAACTCGTTATGGCCGCCGCCGCAAAATCCGGCCGCGAACTCCTCCCCGTCGACTCCGAGCACAACGCCGTCCACCAATGCCTCCGCGCCTCCCGCCGGTCCTCCCGACTGGACAGCAAAAATAATCCGTCGTTCCGAGCGGAGTCTTCGGAGCGAGGACTCTCTCTTTCTGGCACGAGTCACGACGCACGAGCCACGGGCCACGCTGTCTTCCCAGAAGTCCGCCGCATCGTCCTCACCGCCTCCGGCGGCCCTTTTCGCAAGACTCCTCTCTCCCAACTCGCCCACGTCACCATTGAACAGGCGCTCGCCCACCCCAACTGGAAGATGGGCAACCGCATTACCATCGATTCCGCCACCCTGATGAACAAGGGCTTCGAGATCATCGAAGCCCGCTGGCTCTTCAACCTGCGTCCCGATCAGATTGACGTCATCATCCATCCCCAATCCGTCATCCACTCCTTCGTCGAATTCGTCGACGGCGCCGTCCTCGCCCAACTCGCGCCTCCCGACATGCGCATGCCCATCCAATACGCCCTCACCTATCCCGATCGTATCAACTCGCAGCAAGTCCAACTCGATTGGTCCAAACTCCGCCGCCTCGATTTCCAGAAAGCTTCCGCCCGCCGTTTCCCCTGCCTCCGCCTGGCCCGCGAAGCCATGAAAAAAGGCGGCGCCCTTCCCTGCGCCGTCAATGCCGCCGACGAAGTCGCGGTCGCCGCTTTCTTAGATCACCGGCTGCCGTTCGTGGGAATTGCCGAAGTGGTAGAGACCGTCCTATCCAAAACGCCCTCCACGAAATTCAACTCCATCGACGAAGTCCTCGCCGCCGACGCCGAAGCCCGGCGCCTCGCCTGCGAATCGGTCTCTCGCCTCACCGCCAAATCGGTCCCCGTCTAGCATCGCGTAGCATACGCTTTTCGCTGTGCCTCTCGATCTGAGTGGTACAGCCGTTCCTGTTTGCCCGGAGCTTCACGGGGGCTGTGCTGTTCGCTTTCCGTCGCTTGCCCTCGTACAAACCACCAATCGTCCGCCAGTAACCTGCAGGGCTTTTTCTTGTCGTCGATCCGCGCCTCCCGCGTCTAATCGAAAACCATTATCCGTCGCCGCATGCGCTCACCGGCATTCACGAACGGCCGGTTCTTCCTGTGTTTTCTTGGTTTTTGTCACTTTTCCACCCTTCCACTCCAGAACCCTTACGGCCCTCTCCTAATCCCTGCCTCGCTACCGTTTCACCGATCCCTGCATCTAACTTTTGTGAGTCTTACGATTCCCGACACAGCATCACGCATCGCCGCCCAAAGTGGGCCGGGCTTTTTGCTACAATATTTCAACGGAGCTACTCGCTCGCAATGAACACAATCATCGGCATGATCCTGGTTCTCGGCGTCATCATCCTCGTTCACGAATGGGGACACTTCATCGTCGCGCGCTTCTTTAAGGTCCGCGTCGATGTGTTCTCCATCGGCTTTGGCCCGCGCCTGTTCGGCTTTAAGCGTGGCGATACGGATTGGCGCATTAGCGCTCTGCCGCTCGGCGGCTACGTCCGCATGGCTGGCCAGGACATTACCGACATCGACTCCGGCGATCAAAAGCCCACCGGCGCTCCTGACGAACTCATGTCCAAGCCCCGCTGGCAGCGGGCGCTCATCTCCGCCGCCGGTCCCGTCATCAACCTCGTCTTTGCCTTCGTACTTCTCGGCGTCTACTACCTTGTCGTCGGCCTTCCCTCGAACAACGTTCTTTCCAAACCTCTCGTCGTCTCCGGTCTTCCCGCCGATCAAGCCAGCAAGCCCTCCGGCCTGCAGGTCGGCGATAAAGTTCTCTCTATCGACGGCACAAAAAATCCGACTTGGGAGCAAGCGCAGATTCTCTCGATGCAAGCCGCTCCCGGCAGCACCCTCAAGCTCGAAGTTTCTCGCAACGGCGCAACACGCGAAGTCGAGGTCCCCGCAAATACAAATCCGTACGCGCGCACCTTCGGCTACTCGCCCATTCCTCCGGTGATCGGCGAAATTGCTTTCGGCACTCCCGCGGATCGCGCGGGTCTTCACGAAGGCGATCTGGTCCGCTCCGTCGACGGCCAGAAAATTCAATACTGGGATCAGTTCGTGGACTTCGTTCGCAATTCCGGCGGCAAAACGCTGCAACTTGCCGTCAATCGCAAAGGCCAGGATCTCGCCATCTCCGTCACGCCGCAGAAGGGAATTGCCGGCGGGTCCGAAAACACGTATCAGATTGGCATGCTACCGCAGGAGTCTCTTACCTACGAACGCGTCGGCCCCGTTCAAGCCTTCAAATCCGCGGGCATTCAAACTGCAAATCTCGTCATTCAAACCGTCGATGTCGTCGGCCGCCTCCTCAGTGGCAGCGTCTCCGTCAAACAATTGCAAAGCGTCGTCGGCATCTCTCGTTTGGCCGGTCAAGCCGTCGCCCAAGGCGCTTACGCCGTCATCGGTTTCATGGCCCTCATCAGCGTTAACCTCGGCATTCTCAACATTCTTCCCATCCCGATTCTCGATGGAGGCCACATTCTTCTCCTCTCTCTCGAGGGTATCCGGCGCCGCGACTTCAGCCTGGCCTTCAAAGAGCGCTTCATCCAGGTCGGCTTAGTCTTTCTTCTGGCTTTAATCGTCTACGTAACCTACAACGACGTCGCCCGCATCATCAGCCATCACTCCTAGTGTCTTGATGATCTAGCCGTTGCCGGGCCCGCCAATCGCTTGCTTGTTCGGGATCGCGTCTGCGTTTTCCCGGGTGCCCGTATGGTTGCCCTGCCCCCCAGGGCCGGTGTTGCGTGTGGGCTCTTAGGTGTGTAGGGCCGCTTTCTGAAACGGGCCGTTGTCGCCGCAATCGGATTCGGTCCAAGACCCACTGTCGAACTACGAGGGTCGAGGATCTAGGAGCTACACAGAGCGGCATCCTCGGTTTCTTCCCAAGACTTAAGACTTAAACTCTCCCCCCGCCTTCCCGATCCCCCACCCACCTGCTAAACTCTCCTCATGGCCGCAACGCCATCGCGCCGCGTCTCTTCCGGTGAACGCATCAACGCCGCCGAACCCTCCGGGCACCTCCAGGACGCTCTCCGCCAGCGCCGCATCCGCCTCACCCGCCAGCGCCGCGTTATCCTTCAAGTCATGGATTCCGCCGAGCAGCATCTCGACGTCGATCAGATCCTCGAGCGCGCCCAGAGAATCGATCCTGAAGTCCACCTCGTCACCGTTTACCGCACCATTGACCTACTCAAACGCCAGGGCCTCATCGACGAACTCGACCTTCTCCACCTCCGCGGCGACCGCCACTACTATGAAACGCACGGCCCCCGCGACCACATCCACGTCGCCTGTCTGCGCTGCGGCAAAGTCCGCGAATTCGAGTCCCGCCTCTACGAACAACTAAAGCAACAAATCGCCGCCGATTGCGACATCCGCGTCACGGTCTCCCGCACGGAGGTCGGCGGCATCTGCAACGACTGCCTTGCCTCCGAAAAAAAGTAACCCCGTAATTCAAGCCGTGATCTCCACCCACTGCCTCAGACCCACCGTGTCCTTCATATCGAAACTCGTCGACCCACCCGATGCACAATCCGTCTGCATAAGCTAAACTTTTACTGTCCATAAATCACGCCAACGAGGCCCCCGTGGATTTCACCTTCACCGAGGAACAGAAACAGCTCCGCAAATCCGTGCGCGAATTCGCCGAAGGCGAAATCGCCCCCCACGTCATGGAATGGGACGAGGTCTCCCACTTCCCAACCGAACTTCTTCCCAAACTCGGTGAAATGGGACTAATGGGCGTGATCTTTCCCGAACAGTACGGCGGCGCCGGCCTCGGCTACATCGAATACGCCACCGTCATCGAGGAACTTGCGCGCGTCGACGGCTCCATCGGCCTGTTTGTCGCCGCCCACAATTCTCTTTCTAGCAACCACATCTACAAATTCGGCACCGAAGACCAAAGGAAAAAATATCTCGTCCCGCTCGCCCAGGGAAAAAAACTCGGCGCCTGGTCCCTCACCGAACCGGAAGCCGGCTCCGACGCCGGCGGTACCCGCACGACCGCTGTCTGCCAAGGCGACCACTGGCTCCTCAATGGCTCCAAAACCTTCACCACCAACGGTACCTACGCGGACATCTGCGTCGCCATGGCTGTCACCGACAAATCCAAGGACTCTCACGGCATCAGCGCGTTCATCTTGGAGAAGGGAACTACCGGCTTCCGCCCCGGCAAAAAAGAAAACAAACTCGGCATGCGCGCCAGCGACACCTCCGAGGTAATCTTCTCCGATTGCCGCATTCCCGCCGACCAACTCCTCGGTCCCGAAGGCGAAGGCTTCATCGGCAGCCTGAAAATTCTCGACGGGGGCCGCATCTCCATCGCGGCCCTCGCTCTCGGGATGGCTCAGGGAGCGCTCGAAGCTGCCACCAACTATGCGAAGCAGCGCAAGCAATTCGGGAAAGCCATCTCCGAATTCCAAGCCATCCAGTTCAAACTCGCGGACATGGCCACGCAAGTCGAAGCCGCGCGTCTCCTCGTCTATCAGGCTGCCTGGCTCGCTGACCAAAAAGACGTTCGCTTCACCCGCGAATCCAGCATGGCCAAACTCTTCGCTAGCGAAGTCGCCGTCCGCGTCGCCAACGAATGCGTGCAAGTCCACGGCGGCTACGGCTTCATCAAGGACTACCCCGCCGAAAAATTCTATCGCGACGTCAAACTCTGCACCATCGGCGAAGGCACCAGCGAAATCCAGCGCCTGGTCATCGCGCGGCAACTCCTCGCCCAGAAATAATAGAATCCTTCGCTGCACCGCCTCCGCACCGGTTTTGTAGCGGCCGACTTCTGAGGCGTCGCTTTCGTCAGGGCGACCTTCTCACGCACCTGTCATTCCGAGGGCGCCTTTTGCCCGAGGAACCCGCGTTTTCTTGTATGCTAAACCCTTCAGGAAACGCCCAGATGACGCAACAACCCACCGCGCACCCCCGTGGCACAGCCATTCTTGCCTGCCCCGAGCTTCAAACGGACTGCGATCTTGGGGTTCACTGTCCTACTGTTTCACTCTGCCACTCCTGCACTTCTTCTCTTCTCCTCCGAACATGACCCCCGACCCCACAGCCAAAATCCTACAAGGCGACATCCGCGCCATCTCCCGCGCCATCACCGCCATCGAGAACCATTCCCCCGACGCCGAACCGCTCCTCAAACAACTTTTCCCGCACACCGGCCACGCCTACCTCACCGGCGTCACTGGGGCACCCGGCAGCGGCAAAAGCACACTCGTCGATCGCCTCGCGGCTGTCCACCGCAAGCGCAACGAGCCGGTAGGCATCATCGCGGTCGATCCCACCAGCCCCTACTCCGGCGGAGCCATTCTCGGCGATCGCATTCGCATGCAAAGCCACGCCAGCGACAACGGCATCTTCATCCGCTCCATGGCCACGCGTGGTTTTCTAGGCGGCCTCGCGCGCACCACCGCCGAGGTCGCTCTCCTCCTCGACGCCGCAGGTAAGCGACAAGTCCTCATCGAAACCGTCGGCGTCGGCCAAGATGAAATTGACATCGTGCGCCTCGCCGACTGCGTTCTCGTTATTCTCGTTCCGGGCCTCGGCGATGACATCCAGAACATGAAAGCCGGCTTGATGGAGATCGGCGACATCTTCGTCCTCAATAAAGCCGACCGCGAGGGCGCCGACCGCCTCGAAGAGCAACTCCACGCCATGCTTTCGCTGGTCGCCCCGCGCGACGGCTGGCATTCCCCCGTAGTACGCACCGTCGCCACCGAAAATCGCGGTATCGACGAAGTCGCCGCGACGATCGACAAGTTCCGCCAACATTTCGACGCCACCGGCCAGCGCCAAAAAAAGCACATCGATCACTGGCAATCGCGCCTCATCGAGATGCTGGAATCGCGCCTCCTCGAAAAAGTGCTGGGCGGCAAAGCAGGCGAAGCGCGCCTGCGCGAAGCAGCAACCGCCGTAGCCGACCGCCAACTCGATCCCTTCACCGCCGTCTCCCAACTCCTCCAGGGAGGAAAGTAGCTCTACGCACCTCGGCCGGTACCCCACACGCTCGCCCCGACGAAAAGCGGCCCGCTCGAAAGGGAGCCCCTACAAAGACGACCCCAACACGCACACGCAACACCGTCCCTTCGTCGCTCTGGACACGGCTACAGCGGTGCCGCCAACACAGAACACTCCTCGGGCTTCCGTCCCTGATGGATACATCTCCTGATGCGCTAAAATGAGACCCCATGCGTCTCGGCAACATCGAAATTCACTACCTCGACGGCGGCACCTTCGGCCTCGACGGCGGCGCCATGTTCGGCGTCGTCCCCAAAGTCCTCTGGGAAAAAAAATCACCTCCCGACGAAAAAAATCGCATTCGCCTGCGCGCCAATTCCTTGCTCATTCGCGCCCACAACAAAACCATCCTCGTCGAAACCGGCAATGGCACCAAATGGGATCCGAAGCAGCGTGCCATCTACAACGTTCAGGAGGGTGATCCTCTTGTCGACTCCCTCGCCCGCAACGGCGTCCAGCCCGACCAAATCGATCTCGTCATCAACACCCACCTCCACTTCGACCATTGCGGCGGCAACACTCGCTTCGTCAACGATCGCGCCGTGCCTACTTTTCACCGCGCTCGTTACGTCGTGCAACGCGGCGAACTCGAACATGCCATGAATCCCACCGACCGCGACCGCGCCAGCTATTTCGCGGAGAATTTTGCGCCGATATCTAAAGAAGGCCGATGGGATCTCGTCGACGGCGACCGAGAGATCCTTCCCGGCATCTCCGTGGCGCGCATTCGCGGCCACAACGCCGACATCCAAGCCGTGCTGCTGACTGGCGGCGAAAAGACGCTGGCCTTTGTTGCGGATCTGTTTCCCACGCGGCACCATATTCCCTTGCCTTGGATCATGGCCTACGACCTGTATCCGCTTCAGACTCTCGAAACTAAGCGCCAGTGGATTTCCCGCATCGTCGCTGGACAATGGATTGTCGTGTTTGGCCACGACCCCGACATTCCTGCCGCCACCTTCCATGAGCGCAACGGCAAAATCGAAATCGAAGCGGCCGACCTCAACCGATAGCATGAGCGAAAAGCGGGGCAGCCCTACGAAGGCAAGACAAACTCAAGAACCCACAGGCCGAACCGGCCCTTCGTGGTTCAGGACAAGCGTGTGGGCACCCGGAGGGGTGCGGGTGTTTGTGGAGCTGCGGCCCAACGAAAGGCGCCCGCTACAAGGACAAGAATTCGAGGACCCAGACACGCCGACGACGTGTGGCAATTTTTCTCATGCGAGGAGGGCTTCGATCGAGGAACCTGCTTTTTCATTCACCACTGCTACAATGATCCACCGGAGAACGCCATGCCCAACGCGAAGAAACCAAAACGCAAAACTGCGCGAACGAAATCGCCGCTCGTAGAGATCGGCGTCATCGGCGGGAGCGGCCTTTACTCCATGCCTGGCCTGACCAACACCCGCGAAGTCCGCCTCAAAACTCCCTTCGGCGATCCCTCCGACGCCTTCATCCTCGGCACTCTGGAAGGGAAGCGCGTCGCGTTTCTCACGCGCCATGGACGCGGCCATCGCATTCTTCCCACCGAACTCAACTTCCGCGCCAACATTTACGCCATGAAACTCCTCGGCGTGCAGCGCATCATTTCCGTGAGCGCCGTGGGCTCCCTCCGGGAAGATCTCCAGCCCGGCCAATTCCTGATCCCCGATCAATTCTTCGACAGCACCAAGGGCCGCAAATCCACCTTCTTCGGTGACGGCATTGTCGCCCACGTCACCTTCGACAAGCCCGTTTGCCCGCAGCTCGCCGCCGTGCTCGCCCAAGCCTGCCGCGCGCAAAACGTCTCCGTTCATGAAAAAGGAACGTACATCAACATGGAAGGCCCGCAATTCTCAACTCTCGCCGAAGCCCACTTTCATCGCGCCATGAAGTTTTCCGTCATCGGCATGACCAACGTCACCGAAGCCAAACTCGCCCGCGAAGCCGAAATCTGCTACTCCACCATCGCCATGATCACCGACTACGACTGCTGGCATCCCGACCACGATTCCGTCACCGTCGAAGCCATCATCGCCACCCTGAATCAAAACGCCACCAACGCCCAAAACGTCCTCCGCCAAGCCATCAAATCCATGCCCGCCGACCGCGCTTGCAAATGCGCCACCGCCCTGAAACACGCTATCCTCACCGACCCCAAAGTCGTCCCCCCCCGAACAAAAAAGAATCTCGCCCCCATCACCGGCAAATACCTCAAGTAGCACAGGCTTGAGCCTGGGCCCTCTTCCCCCCCAATGAAAACCGTCATTCCGAACGGAGTCTGCGAAGTGAGGAAACCCTCTTCGATTTCAACCAAGTCGCCACTTCATTTTCTCAACTACAGCGGGCAGCCCTCTTCACTCTCCCCGAAACCTCAAATTGTCATTCCGAGCAACGCGACGAATCTGCTGCTTGCGCGATCCTTCAAGGACCGCGAAACTGTCTGTCGGCTACGTAAGTGATTGTTGACCGGAAAGCCGCTAGGAGACTCTCATGTCCTTGCTCGTCGTCGGTTCCGTGGCATATGACGCCCTCGAAAGCCCTTACGGGAAGGTAGAGCGCACCCTAGGCGGCGCGGCCACCTACTTCTCCGTGTCCGCGGCCTTCTTCACTCATGTCAACCTCGTCGCCATCGTCGGCGACGACTTCGATTCCAAGGATGAAGCTCTCCTCCGCAAACGCTCCATCGACATCGAAGGCCTGGAACGCGCTGCCGGAAAATGCTTTTTCTGGGCCGGCCGCTATTCCGAAAATCTCAACGAGCGCGTCACCCTCACGACGGACCTCAACGTATTCGCCGAATTCAAGCCGCGCCTCCCGGAAAAATATCGCAATTCCAAGTACGTTTTCCTCGCTAACATCGCGCCGGACTTACAACGCGACGTCCTGCATCAGGTAAACGGCGCCCCCAAACTCGCCGCCATGGACACCATGAATTACTGGATCGAGCGCACCAACGCCGAGCTGCGCGAAACCCTAAAACACGTCGACCTCCTCATGATCAACGATTCAGAAACCCGCCAACTCTCCAACGAACATAATCTTCTCCGCGCCGCTCGCCAGATCTTCAAGATGGGTCCGTCTACGCTGGTCGTGAAGCGTGGCGAATTCGGCGCCATGCTGGTCGATAAGCACGGCGTCTTCTGCGTTCCCGGTTTCCCTCTGGAAGAGCCTCACGACCCGACCGGAGCGGGCGACAGCTTCGCCGGTGGCTTCATGGGTTATCTCGCCAGTGTCGGCAGCACTAACGATGCCGCGCTCCGCCGCGCCATGGTCTACGGCTCGGTCCTGGGCAGCTTTGCCGTCGAACGCTTCGGCCTCGACCGTCTCCTCTGCTTAAAAAAATCGGAGATACACGCCAGAGCACGGCACTTCGCAAAACTCACCCAATTCAAGCTCTAGCTCCGCTAGAATTGGCCGAGGGTTCCGTCAGGGCGCGACTTTCGTTCACTTTGAGCTTCGAAGGGGTTGTGCCGAAAAACGCGCCAAATTCCTGGGTTTTAGCCCTGAGAAATCCTCAGATGTTTGCGCGATAAAAAAATTTTGTCATTCCGGGCGAAGCGAGGAACCTGTTTTCTCTTTTCTTCGCTGGCAAGAAGCCGGCTTTCATGCACCCGTCAGGGCACGACTTTCGTCGTGCCGCAAAACGAGCGCAATTGTTGGGGCTTTAGCCCCTGAGGTTTCAATATCCAACGCGCCAAACTCATCGCGGCACCCCGCAAGCCCAAAGCTCTCCGCAAGGGCTCAAAAGTTGCCGTCTTCGCTCCCGCTTCCCCCGCCGAACAGCTCGAAGTCACCGCTGGCCTCGCCGAACTTCGCCGTCTCGGCTACGAATTCACACCCGTGCAATTCCCCGGCTCCGAAGGCTACTTCGCCGGTTCCACTCCCTCTCGTCTTGACGCCTTTGTTAAAGCCGCGCGCCATCCTGAAATCGCCGCACTCTTCGCGTTGCGCGGCGGCTACGGCGCAACCTATCTTCTCGACCACAATCTCGCCGCCCAATTGCTTGAACCAAAATGCGTCATCGGATTCAGCGATCTCACCTCGCTGCAAATCTATCTCTGGCAAACCTGCGGCTGGGTCACCTTTCACGGCCCCATGGTCACCGCGGGACTCAATCGCGGCGCCGATGATTCGCACGGCTACGACGAAGACTCCTTTCTCCAGGCCGTTGCCAATGCCAACTCCGGCTGGGAAATTTCGCTTTTCGGCAAATCGCTTGTCAAGGGCGTCGCCGAAGGCCGACTCCTTGGCGGCTGCCTCACGCTGCTCCAAACCACCATCGGTACCCCCTGGGAACTCGACACCGCCGGATCGATCCTAGTCCTCGAAGATCGCGCCATGCGCCCCTACCAAGTCGATCGCGCGCTCATGCACCTGAAACAAGCCGGCAAATTCCAATCCCTGCAAGGTGTTATCCTCGGTGAATTTCCAGACTCGGATCCTGGCGCCAAACGCAGCCCTTCCGTCCAAGACGTCTGCGAACGAATCCTGAGTCCATTGGGCATTCCCATCGTCTTCGGCGCGTCCATTGGTCACACGCAGCGTCCCATGCTCACTCTTCCTCTCGGCGTTCAGGCGCGCCTCATCTCCTCCGCCGACGGCCGCCTGGAAATCCTAGAGCCCGCTGTGGTGCAATAAAATGACGTATGACCGGGAAATGAAACACATCCACATGATCGGCATCGGCGGCTCCGCCATGGCTCCTCTCGCGGGCATGCTCCGCGAACGCGGCTACAAAGTTACCGGCGCCGACGCAGGCGTCTACCCGCCCGCCTCCTCGCTCCTCGAATCCCTTGGCATCACCTATGCCGCTTCCTTCGACCCCAAAAATCTCACTCCCACTCCCGATCTGATCGTCGTTGGCAACGCCATTTCCCGCGGCAACGTCGAAGTCGAAGAGATGCTCGACCGCAAACTCCCGCATCGCTCTCTTCCCGAAATTCTCGAGGAAGAATTTCTACCCGGCAAACATTCCATCGTTGTCAGCGGCACGCACGGAAAAACCACCACGACCGCCATGCTCGCCTGGATTTTCCATGTTGCGGGCAAACGCCCCGATTTCCTCGTCGGCGGGGTTGCCGAGAACTTTGGGAAGAGCTACGGCCTGGCCGGTGGCGCGGAATTTATTCTCGAAGGCGACGAGTACGACTCCGCCTACTGGGACAAAGCCGCGAAGTTCCTTCACTACCAGCCCGACGATCTCATCATCACCAGTATCGAGTTCGACCACGCCGATATCTACTCCGATTTTGATGTCTACCAGCTCGCCTTCAAGCGCTTGGTCAATCTCGTCCCTCGTCGGGGGCGCGTCATCGTCTGGGGAGACGCGGCAGCCGGCGAAGCCCCTGGCAAAGCCGCCGAAAAAGCCTTCTGTCCCATCATCACTTACGGCTTCGACCCCGGCAACGACTGGGTCGCCAGCGACGTTTCCATCGTCGACGATCAGATGCATTTCCGCGTTCACTATAAAGGCGAACCCTTCGACGAATTTTCCCTTTCCGCTTCCGGACGGCACAATGTTTTGAACGCTCTCGCCGCGGTCGTCGTCGCGCAAGGTAGAGGCATTCGCGCCGACTCCATCCACTCGGCCCTCGCGACCTTTCAGAGCGTGAAGCGTCGAATGGATGTGAAGGGAGAAATCGACAACATCCTCGTCGTCGACGATTTTGCGCATCACCCCACCGCGATTCGCGCCACCATTGAGGCCGCCCGCCTCCGCTGGCCGAACCGCCGCCTGTGGGCGATTCTCGAGCCGCGTTCCAATTCCATGCGTCGCCGCGTTTTCCAGGATGCTCTCCCGCAAGCGCTGGCCCTCGGCGATCGTGTCATTCTCGACACCGTCCACCGCGCCAGTCAACTGTCCGACAATCAGCGCCTCGACCCCGAGACCATCGCCGCGACCGTCCGCCAACTCGGCAAAGATGCCCGCGTCCTTCCGAGCGCCGAAGCCATCGTCGATTTCCTCGCCGCCGAAGCCCGCCCCAATGATTTGCTACTGATCATGTCCAATGGTAGCTTCGACGGGCTGTGCGAGAAACTAGTGAGGCGGTTGCAGAACCGGGTGTCGCAGGGCGAGGTCCCTGCGGCGTGAGGCGGTTTTGTAGCGGTCGGACTCTAAACCGGCCAACTGCAGATGGTAACCAGACCGGAAACGGCGATGCCGGCAAGGGATTTCAAGAAGGCGGTGGTTTTGCACGATTGGGGGTCCGGTGTGCTGGACCGCTACGAAGAGGATATGGTTCTAAAGTCCGGCCACTACACGGATTCCTTGTCCTCGTGTTCTTTCTCTGCCGCCCCGCCACCGCCGCAATTCGCTACGAGGTCTCCCTCGCCAACCCTGAACAACATCTCTTTCACGTCACCATGCAGATCCCTGACGTCCACGACGAACTAAAACTCCAAATGGCCGCCTGGAACGCCCTCTACGAAATTCGCGACTTCAGCAGCCACGTCCAACAAGTCGAAGCCTCCGTCGACAATCAACGCGTGGCCATCGAAAAACTCGACAAGCTTACCTGGCAAGTCAAAGCCAACGGCACCGTCACCGTGAAATATGCCACTTTCTGGGACGACGTCGGCCCCTTCAACACCCAACTGAGCGCCGAGCATGCCTTCATCAACCCCGCCATGATTCTTCTCTACGTCCCCGACCGCCGGCAGGAACAATCCTCGGTCCTGCTCACCGATGTCCCGGTCGGTTGGAATGTCGCTACTGCTACTTCGAGCCAAGCTCGACCCATGGGTTCGAGCGCTGCCGCGTGGGACCTCACCGGGCCCTCGTTCGACGCGCTCTCGGACGGCCCTATTGAGGTCTCCAACTTCGAAGAATTCACCATCCACGACCTTTCTCCGCCAGTCCGCGTCATCGTCCACGGCGACAACTACAAAAAACACGACCTCGAAACCACCCTCCGCAAGATCTGTGCCTACGAGCTCAAGCTCATGGAAGGCGCGCCCTACGACCAATACACCTTCATCTTCCACATCGGCAAAGCTGCCGGCGGCGGAGGCGGCGGCATGGAGCACTCCAACTCCACCGCCATCTACGTTCCCTCCGCAGACTACCTCGCCAACGTTTCCGCGCACGAATATTTCCATCTTTGGAACGTCAAACGCATTCGGCCGGCCTCGCTCGAGCCGGTCGATTACACTCACGAAATGTACACGCGAGCCCTGTGGTTCGCCGAAGGAGTCACCAACACCTATGGCTCCTACACGTTGGTGCGCGCGGGCATCTGGAGCAAGCAGGAGTTCTACCAGGATCTTGCGTCGCAAATCACCGAACTCGAAACCCGCCCCGCCGAACAATGGCAGAGCGCCGAACAATCGAGCCTGGACACTTGGCTCGACAAATACGCACTTTACAATCAGCCGCAGCGCAGCGTCTCCTACTACACCAAGGGCCAGGTTCTGGGCGTGCTTCTCGACATTCTGATTCGCGATGGCACCGACAATCAGCACAGCCTCGACGACGTGATGCGCTCTATGAATCGGGATTTCGCTAAATCCGGCAAGTTCTACCGTGACAGCCTCGACGTAAAACTCGAAGCCGAAAAAATAACCGGGAGTTCGCTCGACGATTTCTTCAATCGATATATTAGCGGTGCCGCGCCGCTGCCTTACGCCGAGGTTTTTGCGAAAGCCGGCCTCGGTCTCAGCCAAAAAGAATCCGTCATCGCCACGCTAGGCTTCAGCCTCCAGCGTGAACCAGACGCCACCTGGACCGTAGCCGTAGTCGAACCCGGCACCGACGCCGAAAAAAGCGGCCTCAAAGTCGGCGACCTGGTTGTTCGCTGGAATAACACCGACGTCCCGCGCCGCCCCGGCCGCTGGACCGCCCAACAAAAGCCCGGGGACCTCCTCCATCTGCGTGTCCGCCGCGGCGATTCCGAAGAATCCATCGACCTCCGCCTCGGCGAGCACCGTGAAAAGTTCTTTCAAGTCACCGAACTCGCCGACCCCAGCCCCCGCACCAAACGCATCCGCGACGGCCTCCTCCACGGCTCCACCGACCCCATCACCGCCCGCTCCCACTAACCGTCGCGCGAAGCGCAGCCAGCCCGCGTAAGGCAGGTTCCTCGCTTCGCTCGGGATGACAATTTTGTTCTGGGGGAAGACAATCGGCCAGTCCGCCTGCCGCAGGCTGGGTCGGGATGACGGGAATTTTGGTTGTCCGGCCAAGACGCAAGGAAAGCACGAGTCTGAAGACCCGCCACTTTTCTCGCCGTGGACCACCACCCCACTCCCCCCTTGACCAACCTCCCCTCGATTCGAGACATTCATTTCTACCCCATGCTCCGTGCCGCTTTCGTCACCATCTTCCTCTCCGTCTACATTCTCATCGTCGGCCCGCCTCTGCTTGTCTACACCTTCCTCACCAAACACGTCGATCCCCTCTACTGGGCGGGCGTCAAAGGGGTCATGTTCTTCGTCAACTGCGTCGGCGTTCACGTCCAGGTCAAAGGCGCGGAGCGCATCCCTCCCGAGACATGCATTTTTGCTGCAAATCACACAAGCTCCGCCGACGCCCCCGCCGTAGTCGGCGCCATCCCCCGCCGCATCGCCATACTCCTGAAACGCTCTCTGTTCGAATGGCCCATTGTCGGCCAGGCATTTCATCTCGCGCACTTCATTCCCGTCGATCGTTTCAATCGTGATTCCGCTATCAACAGCGTCGAAAAAGCTACCGAAGCCATTCGTAACGGCCAGTCATTTTTGATTTATCCCGAAGGCACGCGCAGCCCAGACGGCCGCCTGCAAACGTTTAAGAAGGGAACTGCGGTCATGGCGATTAAATCCGGCGTGCCGGTCGTTCCGGTCGCCTGTTCCAACGCGCACCGCATCATGGAAAAGCGCAAGCTAAATATCCACGCGGGCACAATCCTCGTCGAATTCCTCGATCCCATCGACTCCACAAAATATTCCCTCGACGAAAGGGAACTGCTCGTCCAGGAAATCCACGATCGCCTCGCCGCCGGTCTTCCCCCCGATCAGCGCCCCATCGGCTTCCCCGGCGCCGCTTGAACGTTTGACTTATGACTTATTACGTATAACTTTCTCCAACTCCGCCACCCTGTTCTGCAATTCCGGTAACCGCTTCAGCGCCGCCATCATTTTGAGCCACTCGCGATTCTCCACCGCCGGATACCCCGAATACCGCGCTCGCGCCGGCACATCGTTTGGCACGCCGCTCTGTGCCGTAATCACCGCCCCATCTCCAACGCTCAAATGTCCCGCCGTTCCGACCTGCCCGGCGAGAATGCAGTTGTCCCCGATCGTTGTGGATCCCGCCAATCCCACCTGCCCGCACAGCATGGTATTGGCTCCCACGTGCGAAGCATGCCCCACCAGCACTAAATCATCGATCTTCGTGCCGCGGCCGATCCGCGTCTCGCCGACCGTCGCGCGGTCAATGCATGCGTTCGCCTGCACCTCTACGTCGTCTTCCAGCACCGCGGGCCCCGACTGCACAATCTTGTGCCACCTCCCGTCCGCCCGCTTCGCGTACCCCAAACCGTCGCCTCCAATCACCGCGCCATTCTGCAAGATGACCCGGTCGCCCAAAACACATCCCTCCCGCACCACCGCATGTGCGTGCGCAAAGAAATTCGCGCCGATCTTTGCGCCGCGATAGATCGTCACGAAACTGTGCAGCACCGCCCGCGGCCCGATCACCGCTCCTTCGTCCACAAAACAATACGGCCCGATGTGCGCGCCCTCGCCAATCTTCGCCGAACTCGCAACCACCGCCGTCGCGTGGACTCCCGCCTTGTACACCGGCGGCTCATAAAAAAATTCCAGCGCTTCGGCGAAAGCCAGATACGGATTCTGCGTCCGCAATGCCGCCAGCGGCTTCATGCCATCTTGGCGCGGAAGCTTCACGCCTTCTTCCACCAGCACAGCCGAAGCCCGCGTCGTCTTCAGCAGCGGCGAATACCGCCGGTTGGCGAGAAAAGTCACCTGCCCTTCTTCCGCATGGTCGAGCCCCGCCACGCCCCGAACCTCGATGTCCGGATTTCCTTCCAGTTGACAGCCCAATTTGCGCGCGAGTTCCTGCAGTTTCATGGAGTCGCTCCTGTAAACAACCCGGCCCGGCATTTCTTCGGTTCTTCACTTGAGTCTCGCACAGCCCTCAGAAAGAAGTACAGTTACCCACAATCCCCGTGAATTTCTGGCAACTTGGGGTTTTCAGCTGGCATCGGAGTCGTTATAATTGGCGAGCGTGTTCCGCCCTTGCGTTGGCCCCAGGTTCGCGTCCGCCGAGCAGCGTCGTCGAGCAGAGCGCCTTTAATTTTTTCGAAGGGAGTCTTTGGTTTGGCAAGGGCTAACAGGATAGCTGTATTTCTGTGCGGTCTGGCGTGCTTTTGCGCGCACAGCGATCCGCTTTTCGCGCAGGAGGTTGTGAGTCTTGCCTCGAGTCCGCGCGACGTCCTCTACGCACAATCGCAACTGCTGCGTTCGATCGACGAAGCCTGGTTCGCTCCTCTCTCGCCTTGGCCTTATTCCCCCGACTCTCCCTTTCCGCTCCCGCTGACTCACCCTCTTTCCCCGGACAAACAACCCAACGACTCCAGCATCCGGCCCAATCCCGAACAAGATAACGAGAAGACCGACTCGCACTTCCGTTGGAAGCCAGCCCTCGGGGAATCTCTCCTGTACACCGGCATCATGCACTCCTTTGATGTCACGACCGAAGCCGGCACTCGCGATGCTCTGAATGGCCACTGGTTCCGGAACTACACCCGCTCCGTCTCCGAGCTCCGCGGCTGGAGCGACAGCGACCACTTCATGGCCCCGTACGTCGGCCATCCCATCGAAGGCTCTATCTTCGGCTTCATCGAACGCCAGAACGATCCCAACTATCGCCTGGTACAGTGGGGCGACGGTCGCGAATATTGGATTAGCATGCTGCGCTCGATGGCGTACTCCGCGGTTTGGCACACGCAATGGAAGATTGGCCCCGCCAGCGAAGCTTCGATCGGCAACGTCATGCTGCACGCTTCGCCCGGTTTTATTACCCTCGTCGATACGCCGACGCTCGGCTTTGTCACCATGCTCGCCGAGGATGCCGCCGACCGCTACGTGATCATGGGCCTCGAAAATCGCACCGACAATCGCGTCGTCATTATCCTCGTGCGAAGCTTCCTGAATCCCGGCCGCACCTTCGCCAACATGATGGCGTTTCGTCCACCCTGGGTTCGTGACACCCGTCTGAATCTTTTTCGCTCGGACGCCGAAATCCGCAAGACGCTCTTTGAGGACTACAAAAGCGGAGAAGGCGATAAACCGTTCCTCTACGTGAAAGACGCCTGGAAGCCGGCCGGCGTCGAATTTACGCATGCTCCGCGACCCAAGGAAGCCGACATCGAACTCACCGCTTTCCCCTACTACGAAACTTTCCTCGGCGGCGGCTCTTGTATTGGCGGCGGCGGCTCGGGCGCCGCTCGCGTCAATCCGCAATGGCAGGTCATCACGGAAATCAGCGGCTGCCTGATCATGCACCAGCCCGCGTACAACATCAGCGGCGATTCTCTTTTTTATGGCGGCGGATTCCGCTGGACGCCGTTCGCCGCTCGCCGCTTTTCTCCGTTCGGCCAATTCATGTTCGGCGGCAGAAAAGTTACTCAAGAAATCGACAATCTCGCGCTGAAGGCGCAACTCACGAAAGCGTGGAACGACGGCAACGGCACACTGGCGCACTATCCCATGCGTAGCGCCTGGTCCACGGAAAATTCCCAGAATGGCCCGAGTATTGCCGTCGGCGGCGGATTTGATTGGGTCGTCACGCGTCCCTTTGCATGGCGCATCCTGAATCTCGAATACACCCGTACCTGGATCAACGACGTCGCCCAGATCCATCCCCAGGAAGGTCTGAAGATTTCCACGCAAGCCGTGGTTCGCATCGGCACCTGGTAGTCGTCCGGCGGCAGCTTCTCTCGGGCAGACCCGCAAAACAACTTACCCATTTTTCCTCGGACCGGATCTCTTTCTTGACGTGGTCCGGCGACGGCAAAACCCTGGCCGCTTCTCGGGGCACGCGCACCGCGGATATTGTCCTGCTCAAAGCTACCAAGAAGCCATAGGCACTTATAGCGGTCCGCATCGGCGCCTAACCAATGCCTGAGTGCAGCACCGGAGCGTGGCCGGATGAAGAAAAAGCACGGGTCTAACTAAGACCCGCCACTACAAGGCAAAAGCGTGAACTCTTCGGTTTGACTGGAACGCCGATCTCCCGGTCCGCGTCTTGGATTTTCGCTTCGTAGGGGCGACATGAGGTCCACCAGAAAGCGTTGCGCCGATCCATTAATTGACAGCGCAGCGGTACTCACAGTAAATCTGTACTGCCAATGAACATCCCAAGGACCTGCTATGAAAATAGGGTTCAGCTGGCAGCCGGTGTGCGCTACAGGCATCGACTTCACGCGGCCTTCTGCTCTAAAGTGACGGCGTATCCTAGGCGTTCGAGGCGATGAACCAAGTTTCGAGTCAA
>Ga0210394_10000239_pt1 | contig 129851 bp, 129 predicted proteins | sample IncBWC12MmetaG_FD_160121 | JGI IMG/M metagenome (GOLD analysis project Ga0210394, IMG submission 160121) | Forest soil microbial communities from Barre Woods Harvard Forest LTER site, Petersham, Massachusetts, United States - Inc-BW-C-12-M | ecosystem: Environmental > Terrestrial > Soil >...
TCGAGATATCCGATGTCGAGGTGGCGCGAATAGTTCCAATAGTAGGTTTCCTCCGGCGAGAGTTCCGCTAATCCGAGATACACGAGACGCAACACAAAAACATAGATGACGATGCCGAGCGCCAAAACCCGCCATGGCGCCCCAGCGCCCAATCTCCACGCCGACGGGGACGCCAGGCAAAACGCGTAACCCGGCAGACTCACACCCAGGGCGACACCAATTGCGAGAAAAATGGCTACCGATGGCGGCCAACCCCAATTGTTCGTCAGCAGCGCAAGCACGCCGCCCCGCAAGAATAAAGCCAGAAGGCTCACAACAATCAGATGGCCATACAGGCGCAGATCGCGCGCCCGACCGGCCGTCGTTACGGCGATCCGTACATTCAGCTGATAATTTAGAGCGGTCGCAAGGACAAAACTGAGGATGTGGGCTGGGCCAAGATGAACGCCCTCCGCTTTGGCAGCGATGAAAATGGCGGCGTCAGCCAGGGCCGCCACTGCGGTTGCGAGATTGATCCGCCCGGCATGCCGCAGCCCAGAGGCGTCACCATAGACCGGAATCTCTTCACGGAGCGCCTTCGGTTCGGTAGCCTCAGTCATACCGGTTTAGCCGGTTATGGGCGGGACGCTCGGATCGATGAGCGCAGTGCGCTTGGTACAGGCACGGCCGCTCAACTGCGCCGACGAGCGGCTGCGCAGCGCCGCGCCGTCGTTGGCGCGATTGGGTAACGAGCCATTGGCATAGTTGCTGCCCCCAATCACGAGGGCGATCCGGGCTTCCGTTGACTGCGCGATCGCCGGCACTAGAAGGGGCAGTATGAGTAAGGCAAGACGCATCGCTCCCGCAACTGTGTCGCTCGATTTTCTTGTTCGCGCCACATCCGAGGCGACACCGGTAATAGGGTACTGAGCGCGGTAACCCACTGGCTAGTCTTGGTGACATTATCATGGTGCGATTGACTCGATAAATAACGTGCAAGCTATTGATGCGGAAGGATAAAAATGATAAGCCGCGATCAGCATTTACATCTCACAGGAGTTGCTGCTGTCAGTGCGGTGGCGCTCGCTTTTCGATGATGCTGGCGCCACCGCTGCCACCACCCGGCTCGCAGACACTGCCGCGTCCGGGTTATTCGTGTTGCAACTTGCAGTATTAGGGCGGCTGGATCAGTGACGGCAATTACGCTGAGCTGCCACTCATTCCCGCTGGTACGCCCGTCGAAGGGGACAGCAATGGCCGCAATCGCGCCTACGTCAATGTCGACATCGATTGGCTTTGCAATGACCAACGAGAATATTCTCGATCGATGTCCCGGTGTGGCGGATAAGATGCACGCGTGGGTTCGACCACCTCCGATGACAGCGTCGTGACCGAGGTGGTCCATCGACCCGGACAGTGAGCCGCGCGGCAGCGTCAGCGCGCGTGTGCGATCAGGAGTACGTTGGCGAACGGCGTGCCCCGGCTCATCGGTGTGGCATTGCTCTCGAAGCCGCACTCCGCCAGTAGTTCGCGCCATTGCTCGACGGTGCGGCAATGGGTGGCGACAAGTCCGTGGCCGCGCGCAAACATAGTGAGCCTGTCGGTCGAGTCAGTGATGCGAAAGCGCAGGCCAGCGGACGCGTCACCGACGCGTAACAGCACCAGCCCGCCCGGTGGCAGCGCCAAATGCACACGCTGCAGGACATCGCGCTGTGCTTCGGTGGCAACGTAGTGCAAGACGTCCAGAATGACGACGGCCTCGGCGGCGCCGAAGGCGGCGCTGCGAATGTCGCCCTGGCTGACTTCGCAACCGTCTCCTAGTGCGCAGCGCGCACGCTCGACCTCGCGGGACATTAGCTCGATGCCGCGAATCGATGGAGCCCGCGGAGGTACCGGCCAGGTTCGCGGCCAGATACCGCATTCATGGCAGCGCGCCGCAGCGAGAAGTAAAGCCGACAGCAGCGCCTGCCCACACCCCAGATCCAGGATGCGCGTGTGCCGTTGCAGCAGACCCGTTTCCACAATGGCCCGATACACCGGATCGGTGCCGAGCTTGCCGCGTGCAAAATGGTAGGCAAAGCGGCCCGCTTTGCGATACGGCTGAGACGCCGCATCGCGCAGTGTGCGAAAGGCCGCATCTGCGCCGAGATGCACGCCAGTGATCGCGGGGTCTGCCTCGCCATTAGCGCGTGCGCGCATGACTACGGGGCGGAGCCACTGAAGTCTCGATTCTCGACGCGGCGAATGTGCGCATCCTCCGGTCGATTCGGATCCAGCATAGGCTCCGACCCGAATCCAACCGTGTCCAATCTAATTCCTTTACCCCTTCTGCGCGCCGCAAGGACAACCGCTTGCGGCGGGCGCCTTTAGCTTCGGCATTCGGGTGAAACTGCGCCGCCCATACATCGAAGTAGCGAACCCGCGTGCGCTCGAGCTCACTTGCGATGTCCGCGGCGCCTCCGGAACCTGAGATCACATTGGTCGCGGCCACGGAGCGCGATATGAGCGCCGGAGGTGCGCTGCCCTGGGCCGGCGCGGACACGTTGGCCTTCGCGCCAAAGATCTCCGCCAAAACCGGATTGCGCGACCACAAGGTCATGGAAGTCCGCCATTTTCTGCCCGCCAATGCGGACCGCAGCCTCATCCACACCCTCCTAACGGCGCTTCAGCATCTCGTTGAGGATAATCACATCCTGCTGGTCCTGAGGGCGATTCGATGCGAGCTTTGAGCGCAAGATGTCCTTGAGGCTCGCGGCGCGCAGTTCGAAACCAAAGGCCTGATAGGTAATCGCCGACTTAACCAGATCGTCGTAGCCCTCGGTGCCGCTGGGCTTGAAGATGATGTCCAGCCGGCCGGCATTGGTCGTCAGGTTCCAGACATTGGCGCGCGCGAGCGATGCGGCATCACAACTGAAAGCTAGCCCTTCCGGCACGGAATCGGTGTAAACGCGCGCATGCAGATCGCGCAGCGCCGCCGACAGACGTTTGAGATTGTCAGGATCGGTCGCTGGCGCAATGTCGGCATCAGCCGTGAGGCGCGGGAAACCCTGCAGGCGCGCAGCGGTGGCGCCCACCAGGATGTAGAGGACTCCGCGCTTCGACAGGGCGCGAAGTATCCGCTCCGGGTCAAACGCGCTTGGCATCGACACGCGTCGCGGCTGCAAAGAAGCGCGCGGCGTGATGCAGTTCGAGCAGACGCTGTTCCGGCGTCAATCGCAATATTCGGGGGACGTCTTCGAGCATATAAGAGTGGCTGGGAGGCCTGGGGCTGAGTACTCCTTGCAAGTCAAAACCTGCACGCTTCACCAGACGCTGCAGCGTTCTCCAGCTTGGGCTGGCAACGCCACTCTCGATACGGGCAATGACGGACTGCGACGTGCGTGCGCGGCGCGCCAGATCGCGTTGCGTGAGCCCGGCGCTGCGCCGGGCAGAGATCAGAAGTTGTGATGCTGTCGTCTGCGCCATCTCGACATGATAGCCAGAAAGCTATCAAACGGCAAACCGCCTTTGACAGCTTGGCGGTCGAGCGAGCTACTTCACGGATCGTAACGCGTTACATTTGGAGGACGTCATGGCATTACCCGCCGAGCGAATGCAGGCCATGCGTGAACGGCGCAGTGTGCGCGGCTTACGCGAATTGCGCTTACAGACTAATCGCGACGCTCCTCCTGCAGGCATCCCAGGGTATGACCTGCATGCACCTGCGAACGACTAGAAGCGACGAATGGTTTCCAAAAAATAACCTTTGCCATGATTACTCTTTCCAGAGTGGGCGCTCTCAATAGGGTGTCATCGGCTGGCCGTAGGCATCTACCGCTGATTGCCCGTCGGGTACGGGTCCTGCAGAACGGCGGAGCCGGTCTCCAGCAGGGACTTCAGGTTGGAGATGATCTTCGGCCAGCCGCCGGACACCGCCGCGATGAATTTCGAGGGGTCGCGCTCGATGGTGTGGGTGATGGAGAGCTTGACCGCCGATCCACTGGGTTCCAGTTCCATCGTGCATTGCGACTCGCCTTCGGCCTTGAGCTCGGGCTTGTTCTGGTGCTGCCAGCGGATCACCAAGCGCCGTGACGGTTCGGCCTCGACGATCTCGCCGGCGTCGGTGATCTGAGCGTCGCCGGACACCATCTTCCACGAAGATCCCGCCGTCCACTTGCTTTCGCAGTGCATGCCGAACCAGTACTGCTTCATGTACTCCACGTCGGTCAGTGCTGACCACAGCTTCTCCGGCGTGGTGCGGATGTAGGTCACGTAGACAAAAGTCGATCTAGCCATTGGCTTTCTCCAGTCGTTGTTTCAGATCCGAGAGCGCCTTGAGGCGCGGCTTTTCGAACTTGGCAATCCAGCGCTCGTAGATCTCCTGCAGCGGTACCGGATTGAGGAAGTGCAGCTTTTCGCGGCCGCGCCGCACGGTGGCGACCAGGTTAGCCACCTCCAGCAGGTCCAGGTGCTGCGTCACGCCCTGCCGCGTCATGTTAAGGTGTTCGCACAGCTCGTTGAGTGTGCGGCCGTCGTGCGCATGCAGCAGGTCCAGCAGCTTGCGCCGGCTGGGATCGGCCAGGGCCTTGAACAGCACGTCGGTGTCGTGGCGCTCTGTCATGTTCTATACGCAAGTAATTACTTGCCTGAATGATAGGCAAGTCGCGCCTTGCATGTCAAGCACTGGTCAACGACCGCCAACGCGCGCACTAATCGAGGCCACTCTGCTTGTTTGCTGCCTTGAATGCCGTGTTTGTTGCGATAATTTCGCTTCTGCTAGTTCCGCTTTGGGCCGCCAGCGTCGGCCATAGCTGGCGGTCGTCCCGGAACACCGACCGGCCCTGTCTCCCCTTGAGCCAGGGCCGCCACCAGTCTAGTCAAGTCGGCTCCGGTCTGAGAACTCGGAACAGAATCTAAGAAACGCGGAACGCCGAGATTCACTGTCAGTGTTCCTAGATTCGTGAGCTGACTGCCAGACGCGTAGGCTTCCCCGTCAAGGACACAGTTTAAACGTAGACTCCCGGACAGTTAGTGGCCTTGGCATAAACGTCAGGGGCGGCACACGGCCAAGGCTGTCATGCGGCCGCTCCTCGTTGTATTCATGTAACCAGGTCTCGGTGATCTCGCGCACTTGGTCAACGGTTTCGAACACGTAGGCGTCGAGCACCTCATCCCGATAGGTCTTGTTGAAGCGCTCGATGAACGCGTTCTGATCCGGTTTCCCGGGCTGGATGAACCGGGTTTCGATGCCGCGACTTGTGCACCACTCGGTGAAGGCGATCGCAGTCAGCTCTGGCCCATTGTCCAGGCGCAGCGCGCGAGGCTTGCCGTGCAGCTCGATCAGCTGCTCCATCACCCGGATGACGCGCAGACTCGGGATCGAGTGCGCGACCTCGATCCCAAGCACCTGGCGATTGCCTTCATCAATGAGATTGAGCGTGCGGAAGGCTCTGCCGCCGTAGAGCGCATCGGCCATGAAGTCCAGCGCCCAGATCTGGTTCAGTCCGGCAGGAGCTAACAGGGGTTGACGGAGGCGGGTCGGCAGACGCCGCTTGGTTCGGCGAGGAAGATTGAGCTTCATTGCGCAGTACACTCGATGCAGGCGCTTGTGGTTGATGCGCTGACCATCCAGCCGCAGTCGGTCGTAGAACAGAAGCCCCAGCGAGGCTTACGAGCCACGATCTCGTTCAGCACTTGGATCACTCCTCGATCGCGCTCCATGCACGATCTCGGTCTTCGATACCACGCCGTGCGCGATAGCACCTCGCCACCCTGCAGGCCCTGCCGATCGATAACCCGTGTTCCTTCACGAGCGCCTCGGCCGCCTGTCGCCTCGCGAACGGCTCTACAGTTTTCGGGACAGAAGATCCTTAATTGCTGCGTTCTCGAGAGCCAGCTCCGCATACATGCGTTTGAGCTTTGCGTTCTCCGCCTCGAGCTCCTTCATCCGCTTCAGCTCCCCGTACTTCGCGCGCCAGTTGAAGTAGGTCGCACGGCTGATCCCATGCTTCCTCGTCAACTCACTCAGGGCAACGCCGGCTTCCCCTTCCTTCAAAATCGCGACGATCTGTGACTCGGTGAACCTCGACTTCCTCATGACATCCCCCGTTCCGGGACAGTCTATTATCCACTGTGTCCGCAATGGGGGAGCCTACGCTCTTATCTCGCCTCTGTAGTACCAGAAGCCCATGGTGTCCGCGCTATCCAATGGCTTGTGAGCGCGCTCCTTGTCACATAGTTCGCCGAAGAAATCCTGCAGCTCCTGCAGCAGGACTGTGACTTCGCCAGACATTCTGTGGAAGCGTCGCTTCACCTACGCACCGCTGGCCTGTGTAGATCTGCAGCTTTCACGTGCGTGTAGCGTTTCAACATCGCCCAGTCGCGGTGGCCGCTCACCAGGGCAACTTGTTCGATGCGATACCCGGCTTCAAATAACCGACTGATCGCTTCGTGTCTCAGATCATGCAAATGCAGGTCTTGGAGTCCGAGCGTCGCGACGGCGCGCGTAAAGTAGGTGCCGATCGTGTGCGAGCTGTGTGGGAAGATGCGCGGCCCTTTGCGCGGCTGCCGCTTAGCGATTTTGAAAGCGTCGTGACCGGTCGCACTGAGGAGCGGCACGTTTTGGTCATTGCCCAGTCTGTCCTGGGGGTGCTTGCGATCGCGAATGATCACGGTCTTCGCCTTGGCATCGAAGTCTTTCCATTCCAGGCGGCACACTTCGCTGATTCGCATGGCACTCGCGAGGCAGAATCGCAAGATGTCCGCCATCGGCACGACGCTCGGGGTCATTTTGATATGGGCGATGAGTTTCCTGAGTTCGGCATCGCTGACTCGGCGCTCGCGATGCTGCGACTTACCGACAAGCCGAATCTTTTGCAGGGCGCTTCGTGCGTCGACGGCAGCTTGTAGCGGCACGTCCAGGTGCCAGAGCGTTCGAGCGACGCGCAGCACCCCAACCAGGTATCCAAGCTGCGAGGAAATAACGACCGCTCCTGCGCCGTCTGCGTGCCGTTTACGGAAGTGCTCAGTAAAGTGGAAGCTTGTGAGAGCCCCGGCCGGAAGATCGCCGAGGTCCTTCTTGAGGCGCGCGAGGTCCGCGGTTTTTGAGCGGCCCCAGGGCTTGAGAGGGTAGAGTTCGAGGATGTACCGTTCGATCAGATCGCCGAGCGTAAGCCCGCGCGCCTGCATGACGCCGGAGGCGCGCAGCTCGTCGACCTGGCGCTCGATCGTATCGGCCCATGCCTTTGCAGCGGCTCGCGTGCCAAACGTCTTGGAGTGCTTGTGGCCGCTCTTGCGTACAGAGGCGCGCCATCGACCATTGCGCCCGGTGAAAGTCGCCATTCTTGGAGCACTCCTGGAGCACTCTAACAGTGATTACGAGTGATCCAGCCGGTATTATGAGTGATCCAGAATGATGACGCCACCCGATAATAGTGCTATGGTTCCTCCGCAATCAGTCCAAGCCATTGATTTTCGGATATCGGTTGCGCCGATGATGGATTGGACCGACCGGCATTGCCGCTATTTTTTGCGCGGCTTCTCGCCGGATGTGTTGCTTTATACAGAAATGATTACTGCGGCCGCTATTCTGCGCGGCGATCAACAGCTGCTTTTGGCATTTGATCCAGAAGAGCAGCCGGTCGCGCTGCAGCTCGGAGGAAACGCGCCGGCGCATTTGGCTGCAGCCGCCGCAGCGGGGGAAGAGGCGGGCTACTGCGAAATCAATCTGAACTGCGGCTGCCCGAGCGATCGCGTTGCGAGTGGCGCGTTTGGCGCTTGCCTGATGCGCGAGCCGGCACTTGTGGCGGATTGCATCGCGGCCATGCGCGCGCGAGTCCGCGTGCCAGTGACAGTAAAGATGCGCATCGGAGTGGTGGAGCGGGCGGAGCGCGAGACAATCGCGTCAGTGGCTGATTTCGATGAAGGAGAATTTGACGCTCTGCAGCGGTTCGTCGCGGCGATTGAGGAAGCCGGCTGCATGCGCGCAATTGTGCACGCGCGCAAAGCCGTGCTCGGAGGGCTGTCGCCCAAAGAGAATCGGGCGATTCCGCCGTTGCGCTACGACATTGTGCGCGCGCTCAAGCTTACCTTTCCGCAGCTGCCCGTTGTCGTCAACGGCGGCTTTCGCGACACGCGCGAGGTGCTGGACGCGCTGACCTGGAGCGACGGCGTGATGTTGGGCCGCGAAGCCTATCACCGCCCGTTCGTGCTCGCCCAGCTGCACCTGGCGCTGCACCCGGAGGTCATCGGGCCGCCGCTCACACGCGGCGCGCTCCTGGAGCGCATGGCGCGCTATGCGGAGCGGCAAGCTCTGCAGGGCACGCGCCTGGCGGCCATCACGCGCCACATGTTGGGGCTCTACGCCGGGGAGCCCGGAGCACGTGAGTATCGGCGCCTTCTCAGTCATGCCGCGCACGCGCCTGGGGCAGGCGCCCGCCTGATACGCGATGCGGGCCGGCGGTGCGAGGTCGCGCGCCGCGCGTGAGCGCAGGCGCGCGCTACCGGGCTTCTGACACTCGCGTATAATCAAGTCACGAGTCGCTGCACCGCCGCAGGCGCAGCGAGCGTTCCGCTGGACTTGCCGCATGGGAAAAGACATCGAACTCGCCATTCTCTTCGCCGACGTCGTTGGCTCAACGCGACTGTACGAGTCGTTGGGAGAAGTGCGGGCGCGCGACATGGTGGCAATCTGTATCGAGGTCATGCGTACTGCGACGGAGCAGCACCAAGGCACCGTCATCAAGACCATGGGCGATGAAATCATGGCGACGTTTCCAACGGCGGACGATGCCTTGAACGCCGCAGCCCAGATGCAGCAGCAGATCAGCGAACACGAGAAGCTGAACGCGGACGGACAACCGGTTGCCATTCGAGTCGGCTGTCATTTCGGTCCGGTGGTGCTTGAGAACCGGGACGTTTTTGGATCGACCGTGCACACCGCGAACCGCATGACGAGCCAGGCAAAGGCTGGCCAAATCATCACCACAACCGCGGTCGTCGAGCGTCTCTCTGCCGAATGGCGCGCATCGGTGCGGCAGATCGACATCGCGACTCTCAAGGGACACGGCGCGGAAGTTGCGCTCTACGAAGTACTTTGGCAGACCGAGGACGTCACCAGCATGGTGCCGGAGATTGCGCTTGCAGCTCGCGACAGCCGCACCATGCGTTTGCGCTTGCGCTGCCAGGATCGTGAGTTGATCGTCGATGACGAACGACCCAACATTGCGATCGGCCGCGCTGAGGACAATGACCTCGTCGTGAAGGGCAGCCTCATTTCCCGGTTGCACGCGCGTATCGAGATAAATCGCAACAAATTCGTGCTAATCGATCAGAGCACGAATGGCACATTCGTGCAGTCTGCGGGCGAGGAGGACGCCTTCGTCCGCCGCGACAGCCTGCAAATCAGGGGCACGGGTCTCATTGGACTGGGTCGTCTGCCCGATGACGTATCGCCGCAGACGATTCGATTTGAATGCGAGGAGGGGGAGGGGTAGGCGCTCCTATTCCAGGAGCTTTGCGGTGATCGCGAGCTCCTGCAACAGCTCGGCGGGCAGGCGCTCGCCGAAGCGCGCGAAATATTCGCGGATTTCCGCGACTTCGTTGCGCCACAGTACCGGATCGACATTTATAAGCGCGGCGAGCGACTCGGCGCTGACGTCAAGCCCGCTCATATTGAGATCAGCCGGGCGTGGCAGCGATCCGATCGGCGTCGTGGCCCCACCTGCCGTTCCTGCGCAGCGATCGAGCATCCACGCCAGCACGCGCAGATTTTCGCCGTAACCCGGCCAGAGAAAACGTCCCTGCGCGTCGCGTCTGAACCAGTTGACGTGATAGATCTTCGGCGCACGCGTCAGCTTTGCGCCGACCTCGAGCCAATGACGCCAGTAGTCCGCGAAGTTATAGCCGCAGAAAGGCAGCATCGCCATGGGGTCCCGGCGCACAACGCCTGCCTGCCCGACCGCGGCCGCGGTAGTCTCGGACGCCACTGATGCGCCTACCAGCACACCGTGTTGCCAGTTACGCGCCTCATACACGAGCGGAGCAACCTCGCGGCGCCGTCCGCCGAATATCAACGCGGTGATCGGCACACCGCTCGGATCCTCGGCGCGCGTTGAATAGATGGGATTGTTCTTCGCGGCGACGGTAAAGCGCGCATTCGGGTGCGCCGCGGGGCCGTTCTTGGGATCGTACGGCTGGCCTTTCCAGTCGAGGATCGGGGTAAATTTCTTGCGGCCCTCCCACCACGGCTCATCGTCCGCCGTCAGCGCGACGTTGGTGTACAGCGTGTCGCGCCGGATCATGTCGAAGGCATTGCGATTCGTATCGCGATTGGTGCCCGGCACCACGCCAAAGTAGCCGGCCTCGGGATTGATCGCCCACAGCCGCCCGTCCGCACCCGGATGCAGCCACGCAATGTCGTCGCCGACGGTCTCGACCTTCCAGCCCGGCATGGATTGCGGCGGGATCAGCATGGCGAGGTTGGTCTTGCCGCAGGCCGAAGGAAACGCTGCTGCAAGGTAATGCGTCTCGCCTCGCGGGTTCGTCAGGCCGACGATGAGCATGTGCTCGGCGAGCCAGCCTTCCTGGCGCGCCTGCCAGCTGGCGATGCGCAGGGCGTGGCATTTCTTGCCAAGCAAGGCGTTGCCGCCGTAACCCGAGCCGAAGCTCTCAATGCCCAGCTCCTCGGGGAAATGCATGATGAAGCGCCGCGCCGGATCCAATTCGCCGGTCGAATGAAGTCCGCGCACGAACCTGTGTTCGCGGGCAATGCGCTACAGCGCCGCGCGGCCACTGCGCGTCATGATCGCCATGTTGAGCACGACGTAGGGGCTGTCGGTAATCTCTACTCCGCAGCGCGCATACGGCGAATCGAGCGGGCCCATGCAGTAGGGGATGACGTAGAGAGTGCGTTCGCGCATGCAGCCGCTGAAGAGCGCGCGCATTTTCTCGTGCGCCTCGGCCGGCGCCATCCAATGGTTGTTCGGACCGGCGTCGTCCTCTGAACGCGTGCAGACGAAGGTCACCTGCTCGACGCGCGCCACATCGTTGGGGTTCGATCTATAGAGGTAGCAGCCCGGGAACTCCTCGGCATTGAGCTTATGCAGTTCGCGCTCGCACACCAGCCGCGCCGTGAGTTCACGAACCTCGGTATCCGAGCCATCGCACCAATGCACGGCTCGGGGCCGCGTCAGTGTGGCGACCGAGTCGACCCATGCGGCGACTTCGGGGCTGATCTGTGGCAGCGGCGCGACGAGGTGGGGGGCGGTGGCCATGCGGGGCGATCAGATGCCTGCGATTCCAGATTATAGCCCTCCTGTGCACCTGCACTCACGCAACGGGGGCGATCCGGCTCGACATGGCGGGCTGCCGCGCGGTAGCGTGCGTCGCTCCCGCGTCCGGTGGGGCGGCCCGCGCGATGAGCCCGCATCGATATGTCTGATTTAAGTGAGATTTTCGGTCCCCGCGGACCCTTGGAAGCCGCCCTGCCCGGGTTTCGGCCGCGGCGTCAGCAGGCGCGCATGGCGGAGCATGTTGCCGAGGCGCTCGCGACCCGTTCGACCCTCATTGTCGAGGCGGGCACGGGCACGGGTAAGACATTCTCCTATCTCGTGCCGGCGCTCCTCTGCGGAGCGCGTGTCCTGATCTCCACAGGCACGCGGGCGCTACAGGATCAGCTCTTTGCGAAGGATTTGCCGCTCGTGGCGCGGGCGCTGGGTCGGCCGGCCCGCGTGGCGGTGCTCAAGGGGCGGGCGAACTATCTGTGCCATCGTCGGTTATCGCAGGCGCAGGCGCAGTTGGAACTCGGCGGCAACGCTCAAGCTGATCGGGCGCTCGAGCGGGTCAGACGCTGGTCGCGTACAACCCGTACGGGTGACCTGGCCGAGGTTCGCGGGCTTTCAGATTCGCACCCTATCTGGCCAACCGTCACGTCGACGCGCGACAACTGCCTCGGCGTTCATTGCGAGGATTTTTCCCGATGCCACGTGGCGGGGGCGCGGCGCGCGGCCCAGGAAGCCGACATCGTAATCGTCAATCATCACCTCTTTCTGGCGGACCTCGTTTTGAAAGAAGACGGCTTCGGGGACATTCTGGGATCGGCGGATGCGCTCATCCTTGATGAGGCGCATCAGTTGCCCGATTTGGCCACGCAATTCCTGGGAGCGAGCGTCAGCAGCCGTCGGATCGAGGGCGTGCTGAAGGGCGTAGGAATTGAGCTGGGGCATGCGGCGCAGGGACATGGCGCTATCGTTCCGAACGAGGTTGCTCGCTGCATCGCGGCGGCGCTTGGCGATGTCGAAGAGGGGGTCCGCGCGCTATCTTCGGAACTGCCCCGCGGCGATGCACGCATGAGCTGGTCAGAAATGCCGTTCGAGTTCGCAGCGACTGCGATGCAGCTGGCGCAGGCGCTGCTCACGCTCGAGACCGAGCTGTGCGCCGCCGGAGCCGAAACCCCGCTCGCCCACGTGGGCGCGCGCGCCGGGGAACTGGCGGTGGCACTCGAGAGCATTGCGGCGGCACCCACCGCGCAGGGCGCACGCACCGTCGAGACGACGCCGCGCGGCTTTGTCTTGACACTGCTGCCATTTGATATTGCCGAGCGCTTTCAGGCACTGGTCCGTGCGCGCACCTGCGCGTGGATTTTTACCTCGGCCACGCTTTCCGTAGGCGACGATTTCAGTCATTTCTCGGCTCGCCTGGGTTTCACGGGTGCACCGCAGCTCAAAATCGACAGCCCCTTCGACTACGCACGTCAGGGCCTGTTGTATTTGCCCGCCGGCCTGCCTAACCCCGCCAGTCCGCTCTACGTCGAAGCGGTCATCGCGACGGCATTGCCCCTGATCGCGGCGTCGCAGGGTGGCGCGTTCGTGCTCTTCACCAGTCATCGTGCGCTCGCGCGCGGCGCGGCACTGCTGCGTGGGCATTGGGGCGAGTCGACGCCGCACGCGCTTTTCGTGCAGGGCGAGGCGCCGCGCGAGCGGCTACTCGGCGATTTTCGCGCCGACGGCAACGGCGTGTTGCTCGGAACGGCGAGCTTTTGGGAGGGAGTTGACGTCAAAGGCGAGGCACTGCGGCTCGTCATCATTGAAAAGCTGCCGTTCGCCTCTCCCGAAGATCCGCTGGTGAAAGCGCGTGTTGAGCATCTGCAAATGCAAGGTGGCAATGCGTTCCGTGACTATCAGCTGCCGGAGGCTGCGCTCGCTCTGAAGCAGGGTGTCGGCCGGCTGATACGCAGCGAGGATGACTTTGGTGCCGTCGTCATCTGCGACCCGCGGCTGATCGCGCGCAGCTACGGCAGGGTATTTCTCGCGGCGCTGCCGCCCATGAGCGTCACACGTGACGAGGATGAAACGTTGAAGTTTCTGCGCCGGCATGCGCGCGTGCGCAAGCTTGGGCATGCCGTGCAGCCGGCATGAGGATCCTCGCCCTCGACACCGCGACCCAGGCGTGTTCGGCCGCTCTTTTGACGGCCGGCGCCGCGATTACGCGCGAGCTTCTGACCGAGCGCGGCCACGCCGAACACATCCTCTCGATGGTCGATGCGGTGCTCGCCGAAGCGGGAATCGCCCTTGCGGTAGTGGATGCGCTGGCGTTCGGCCGCGGACCGGGCGCCTTCACCGGAGTGCGGCTCGCGGCCAGCGTGGCGCAGGGGCTCGCTTACGCGGCGCAGTTACCGGTCGTGCCGGTTTCGGACCTGCGCGCTGTCGCGCAGCGCGCCTTCGATGCTGAGAGCTCACCCGATCATGTGCTCGTGTGCCAGGACGCGCGTATGCGCGAGGTCTACTGGGCTTGTTTCGACCGGGACGAGGGAGGACTCGCGACCCATGTCGGTCCGGAGCATGTGAGCGCTGCCGGCGCCATAGGGCTCCCCGCGAGCTGGCGCGGGCGCATCGCAGGCGTCGGCCAGGGCTTTCGGGTTTACCCCGAGCTCCGGATCAGCCTAAAAAGCCCTCTGGCGAGCGTTCAAGATGAATTCCTGCCGCACGCGCTCGAAATCGCGCGCCTCGCATGGCCAGAGGTCCTGGCAGGGCGTACCGTCCGCGCCGAGGAGGCGCTGCCGGTGTATGTGCGTGACGACGTCACGCGCACGTCACGGAATTGACATGGAATATCCGCGGCGTCATGAATCTGCAACACAGTGCGCCTGTAATATTCAACCATGCGCGCAGCCAGCGAATGACGTCGAAACAGGTTTTGATCGTGGAGGACGAACGGCCGATCCGGGAAATGATCGCCTTCGGCCTGAGGCGCGCCGGCTTTGACGTGCGTGAGGCGGAGGATTGCCGCGGTGCCCGCGCGGCGCTCGCCGACCGCCGTCCTGACCTCGTGCTGGTCGATTGGATGCTGCCCGACATGAGCGGGCTTGAGCTGACGCGGGCGCTGAAGCGCGACCGCGAAACGCGCGAGCTGCCGGTCATTCTCCTGACAGCGCGCTCCGAGGAGGGGGACAAAGTGGCGGGGCTCGAGGGCGGCGCCGATGACTACATCACCAAACCCTTCTCGCCGCGGGAACTGCTCGCGCGCATTCATGCCGTGCTCAGGCGCTCGGCGCCCAACGCCAGCGAAGAGCGCATTGAAATCGAGGGTCTGGCGCTCGACCAGGCGAGTCATCGGGTGCTGATTGGCAATGACACCGTCGGACTCGGGCCTACGGAATACCGCATGCTCGAGTTCTTCATGACCCACCCCGAGCGCGTCTACAGCCGCGACCAGCTCCTTGACCGAATCTGGGGTGGCAATGTCTACGTGGAGGAGCGCACGATCGACGTACATATCCGCCGATTGCGCAAAGCGCTGGAGGAATTCGGGTACGATCGCTTCATCCAAACCGTGCGCGGATCGGGCTATCGGTTCTCGGCGCGCTGAGTCAAAGGTGGGTATGGCGCTGGCAACGCATGCTTGGTGGTTGGCGATCTTGCGCCTGCTGGGCACGATTATTACCGGAGTGGTTCTCGGCTGGCTCTTCGGCCATGTGTGGGCAGGGCTCGCCGGCATGTTGGCCCTGCACCTGCTGTGGCAGCTCGCGACGCTGTTCAGGCTCGATTGGTGGGTACGCCACCGAACCTATGCCGCGCCTCCCAATCTCGGCGGCTCCTGGGGAGAGATCGTCGCGCAGGTCATGCGCCTGCACCGGCGCAAGCGCTTCCACAAGCAGCGCTACATCCAGCTGCTGCGTCAGATCCAGCGTTCCACCGCGGCACTGCCGGACGGCGTAGTTATTCTGAATGCGCAACTCGAGATCATCTGGTTCAATCGTACAGCGTCGACACTGCTCGGCCTGCGCGGCCATGATGACTTCGGGTTGCGCATCGACAACCTGCTGCGGCAGCCGGAGTTCGGTCGCTACCTGGATGAGGCTCGCTATGAAGTGCCGCTCGTCATCCGCCCGAAGGCGGCGACGGAGACGTACCTGTCGCTGCAGGTTGTGCCTTACGGCGAGGGACAGCAGCTGCTGCTGGTGCGCGATGTCTCGCGCCAGGTGCGGCTTGAGGCCATGCGCAAGGACTTCGTTGCCAACGCATCGCATGAGCTGCGCTCGCCGCTCACCGTGGTGTCGGGGTACCTCGAGACCCTGGGCCAAGATGCCGCTTTGGATCCGGAGCTGCGGGCGCCGGTCGCCGAAATGCGCCGTCAGGCTGAGCGCATGACGAGCATCATCCGCGACTTGCTCGCGCTGTCGCGCCTCGAGGAAACCGATCAGGTGGTCGACGAAGGCCCGGTCGACGTGGCGGCGCTCATGGCGATGTTGCGCAAGGATGTGCTCGCGCGGGCGGAGCACCCGCGCGATATCAATATCCGCATCGATTCGCCCGCCCAGCTGCTGGGCAGCGAACCCGAAGTGCACTCTGCCTTCTCCAACCTCGTCGACAATGCGGCCAAATACACCGCGGCGCAGGGATCCATTGAGATGCGCTGGTGGACGGACGACGCGGGCGCGCATTTCTCGGTGACCGATACGGGCATCGGCATTCAGGCAGAGCACATTCCCCGCCTCACCGAGCGCTTCTATCGCGCCGACCCTGGACGCTCGCGCGCCACGGGCGGCTCCGGGCTCGGTCTGGCGATCGTGAAGCATGTGTTGCAGCGTCACGCGGCAACCCTGGAGATTCGCAGCACGCTGGGAGCGGGCAGCACCTTCACCTGCCATTTCCCTTTAAGCCGCGTGGTTGCCGATCATGAGGAACTCCGAGAAGTAGTTTAAGTATCTGTCATAAGCCATTTAAAAGTAAGAAAAACTTAGCTCTGTTGTCATGAAACCGACACGCCACTACGCGAGGCTTGCCCGAGGGCATGGGCATCGCGGAGGCGAAGATGGCGAGCTTCAGTCGGTCCAGACCCGCACATGTGCGGACCTTGTTCCTCTCCGATATCCATCTGGGATTCAGGCGCTCGCGCGCTGCGGAGCTGGCAGATTTCCTGCTGACGATCGAAGCCGAGACCATCGTATTGGTGGGTGACATTATTGATGCGTTGAACCTGAGCCAGAGGTTCTATTGGCCCGCGACGCATACACGGGTGGTGCAGGCCTTGTTCGCCAAACGCCGTGCCGGCGCACGCCTGCTCTACCTCCCGGGCAACCACGACGCCGCCCTCGCGCCCTTTGCCGCGCTGCTGCAGGGGCAGCTCGAAGTACATCGCGAATGGGTGCACTGCACCGCTCGGGGCGAGCGTCTGCTCGTCCTGCACGGCGACCAGTTCGACGGCGCGGCAGAAGTGGCCGGCTGGCTTCACAAGCTCGGTGAAGCCATCTATGACACCACCGTCGTGGTGAATGACTATCTGAACGATTTGCGCCGCATGTCGCGCAGGTCCTATTGGCCGCTCGCGGCGCGCCTCAAGCTGGCAGTACGAACGAGCGCTCGCTACATCCAACAATTCGAGGATACGGCCGCCGCCCATGCCGCGGCGCGTGGTTTTGACGGCATCATCTGCGGGCACATCCATCGGCCGAATCTGCGGCGAGTCGGCGATGCCGTCTACTGCAACACCGGTGACTGGGTGGAGTCATGCTCGGCGCTGATTGAGGAGACGGACGGTGAGCTGCGTCTGTGGCGTCTGGGCGAGGCCGCCGGCGTCAGTCTGGAGCCTGCTGCGCCGCTTTTGGCCGACGCGGCCTGAAAAAAAGCCGGCGGCCCTCATCAATATGTGGCTCTCTTGCCGCGTTTCGCTATGATCGCGTTTGGGCGAACGACGCGGAAGTTGCGCATCTAATGGAAACGGCCGACCTCACTCACCATATTTCACGCCGCTTCAATGAGGATCTGGAGCGCGTGCGCAGTAAGGTTCTGGCGATGGGAGGCTTTGTCGAGCAGCAGCTGCAGAAGGCGATCACGGCGCTCGTCGAGGGTGACAGTACGCTCGGAGAGGCGGTGGCCATGGACGACTACCAGGTGAACAACATGGAGGTCTCGATTGACGAGGAGTGCAGCCGCATCCTCGCAACTCGCGCCCCCGCTGCGGGCGATCTGCGCGTCATCGTGGCGATCATCAAGACGATCACGGACCTCGAGCGCATCGGCGACGAGGGCGAGAAAGTGGGCTACATCGCCTCGCGGCTGGCCACCATGGAGCGTCCGGCGGACAAGTACCGCGAGATCAAACACCTCGGCCGCGTGGTATCGGACATGGTGCACGACTCGCTCGATGCGTTTGCCCGCATGGACGTGGAGGCCGCCCTGCGGGTCGCACGCCAGGATCGCCTCGTCGATGAGGAGTACGAGTCGATTCAGCGCCAATGCATCACCTTCATGATGGAAGATCCGCGCACGATTCGACGTGCGCTCGACGTGATGTGGGTCGTCCGCGCCCTCGAACGCATCGGCGACCATGCGAAGAACATCGGCGAGTACGTCATCTACATGGTGCACGGCAAGGACATACGCCACACGTCGCTGGAAGACGTCGAGCGGGAGCTGCGCGAGTCCTCGAGCGGGCAATCGACCCCCTCGACTTTTTGATGTGGGCCGGCGTCGAGTTGTAAATCTGCTGGGTGCCGCCGCGTGCGCTGCGATGCTGGGGTACGCGCTCTACGCGCAGTACGGCCTCGGCCTTGAGCCCTGTCCGCTGTGCATATTCCAGCGCATCACGATCCTTGCACTGGCCTGCGTTTTCCTGGCAGCCGCGCTGCAAGACCCGCGCGGCGGCGGCCGCCATGTCTATGCCGGGCTTGTGGGATTGGCCGCGCTCGCAACGGCTGCGCTCGCGATCCGCCACCTCTATATTCAAAGTCAGCCGCCCGGTTCGATACCCTCATGCGGTGCGCCGTTGGGAATCATGCTGCAGTATTCACCGCTCACCGAGGTCGTACGCAAAGTGCTGACGGGGGGCGGCGAGTGCAGCCAGGTCAACTGGAGTTTCGCTGGGCTTGCGATGCCCGCGTGGGTACTCCTCGCCGCGCTCGTACTGGCAGTGGCCGGGGTCCTTGCAAATTCACGTCAATAGCCTCTCCAGGATCCCGACGTACATGCGATGCAGCGCATCGATCGTGTCGACCTGCACACACTCATTGACCTTGTGGATCGTGGCATTCACGACGCCGAGCTCGACGACCTCGGCACCGCGCGGGGCGATAAACCGGCCATCCGACGTGCCGCCGCCCGTGGTCAGGTGCGGGGTCACCCCGACGACCGCCGCGACGGCGGCGCTGACCGCCGTGCTCAGTCTCCCTGGCGGAGTGTAGAAAGGTTCACCCGAGACATACCACTCGAGGGTGTGCTTCACCTGATGCCTGGCGAGAACGCCCTCCACCGTGTCTTTGAGTCTCTGCAGAGTCTGCACCGGTGAATAGCGCAAATTGATGCGCGCCTTGAGCTCGCCGGGAATGACGTTCGGCGCGCCCGTGCCGGCGTTGAGGTTTGAGACCTGGAAGCTCGTCGGCTGGAAATGTTCGTTGCCTTCATCCCAGACGCGTGTCGCAAGCTCCGCCAGGGCCGGCGCAAAGCTGTGGATCGGATTGTCGGCGAGTCCGGGGTAGGCGACGTGGCCCTGCACGCCGTGCACGGTCAGGCGAGCGCTCAGTGAGCCGCGCCGGCCGACTTTGATCGTATCGCCGATGGTGGTCTCGCTCGAGGGCTCGCCGACCACGCACCAGTGGATGTGAGTGCCGCGCGCGGCGAGCGTCTCCATGACGCGCTTGGTGCCGTCCACCGATGGGCCTTCTTCATCGCTCGTGATGAGAAAGGCGACCGTGCCACGATGCTCACGGCGCCGCTGCAGGAACTCCTGCGTCGCGGTGGTCATGGCAGCAAGTCCGCTCTTCATATCTGCGGCGCCCCGGCCGTAAAGCATCCCTTCGCGGATCGATGGCGTGAACGGGTGCGAATGCCATTCTTCGAGCGGCCCCGCGGGCACCACATCCGTGTGCCCCGCGAAACACAGCACGGGCTCGCAGGTGCCGTGCGTGGCCCAGAAATTATCGACACTGCCGAAGCGCAGGCGCTCGATCTGGAATCCGACGGCGGCCAGTCGTTCGATCAGGACCTCCTGGCAGCCGGCGTCGGCCGGCGTGACTGATGGCCGCGCTATCAGGTTTTGCGTGAGCTCGAGGGTGTCGGACACAGCGCAGCACACTCCGGTTCAGGTGCGGGCAAGCGGGGGCGGTTATACGGCGCCGGCACGGCACGCGGCAAGTCACGATACAGACATTGCCCTGCGTATTGCTCGAGTGCGCCGTCAGGAGGGGGAGCGCAGCACCTCGGCAGCCGACGACGGCTTGCGACGTGGAGCGGTACCGGCGCCCGTGGAGATACGACTCTCAACCGAAATAGTCGGCCGCAATGGTCTCGTCATTCGGCACGGCGCGCACCTGCATGGCGTTGAAGACCGGTGTCAGCACGATGGCGAGGAGAAGATTGAGGATGACCGTGTAGAAGGCGCTATAGCCGGGAAATGCATAGCCGTCGAAGGAGAGCGGATAGGCCGCCTTGAGGTGGGCCGCAATGGCCATGGCCGTACCGGCAAACGTGCCCGCGGCCCAGCCCGCCAGCAGCGCCCAGGAGTTGAACCAGCGGGTATAGACGCCGAGCATGACGGCCGGCAGCGTCTGGATGATCCAGATGCCGCCCAGCAGTTGCAGGTTGATGGCGTATTCGGTGGGTACGAACAGAATGAAGACGAGCGCGCCCAGCTTGACGATGAGCGACACCCACTTCGCCATCTGTGCTTCCTGTTTGTTGGTGGGATTTTTATTGATGAACTCGCGGTGAATATTGCGGGTGTAGAGATTCGCCGCCGCGATCGACATGATGGCCGCCGGTACGAGGGCGCCGATACCGATCGCGGCAAAGGCGATGCCGACGAACCACGATGGGAAGCTCTGCAAGAGCAGCGCCGGGACGGCAAAGTTGTTGCCGAACTGTTTGAAGCCGGCTGCAAATTCGGGACGCGCTGCGACCCCGGCGGCGATAGCAAAGAAGCCGAGGAGGGCAAGCAGGCCCAGCATGAGGGAATAGCCCGGCAGGATCGCCGCATTGCGGCGGATGGCGCGGCCGCTGCTGGCGCTCAGCAGCGCCGTGAGCGAGTGCGGATAGAGGAACAGCGCCAGCGCCGAGCCCAGCGCGAGCGTCGCATAGGCGCTGTAGGCGCCGGTCGAATGTGGTCCGGGAACCGCGAGGAGAACTTTCTGCGCCGGCACGGCAGCAAAGATCTTGCCAAAGCCGCCAAGCTCGATCGGGATGACGATGATGGCGGCGAAGGCTGTCAGATAGATGAGAACGTCCTTGACTATCGCGATCGATGCGGGTGCGCGCAGGCCGCTCGAATAGGTGAATGCGGCGAGCACGATGAAAGCAATGATCAACGGCAGATCGGCCGCGAATCCCGTTCCGGATATGCCGAGCGCACCGATTACGACCTGAATGCCAACGAGCTGCAGGGCGATGTACGGCATGGTCGCGACGAGCCCGGTGATAGTCACTGCCAGCGCGAGCCAGCGATTGCCGAAGCGACCGCGCACGAAGTCGCCCGCGGTGATGTAGCCATGCTTGTGACAGACGTGCCAGAGGCGCGAGAAGACGAGAAACAGAAAGGGGTAGACTATGATCGTGTAGGGCACTGCGAAGAAGGCGACGGCGCCGGCGCCAAAGGCGAGCGCGGGCACGGCGATGAACGTGTAGGCCGTGTACAGATCGCCGCCGAGCAGGAACCAGGTGACAACCGTGCCAAAACGCCTGCCGCCAAGACCCCATTCGTGCAGCAGGTCAAGATCGCCCTTGCGCCAGCGCGCCGCGGCAAATCCGAGCCAGGTGATGAGACCAAACAATACGACGAAAATGCTCAGCGCGACCCAGTTCACGTCCTGCATGACATCTCCCCGTTGTTGTTCTGTTCTTTGGCCTCAATATCCCGGCGTGCCGGCGGGCTAGTGTTCGGTGCGGCGATACACGAGCGCGGTGATGACTGCGCTGATGACCACCCACAGCAGCTGATACCAGTAGAAGAACGGGATGCCAATGAGAGTAGGTTCGGCCCGGTTGTAGAAGGGCGGCCAGAGAACGCCGACGAACTGGACCACAAAGAGCAGATACCACCAGCTCCAGGCGCCGCGCTTGCCGTGTGCAGCAATCATTGCAGGATCCCCTTCGCATCACGTGTGCGCCGAGCCCTTGCACGCGGCCCGGCACTGGTCAATTTATCCTGATGCCTTCGAGCTTACCAGCGGCTGCGCTTCTTAGGGGGTGGTCCAGCCGTGCGCCGCCACAACGTTCAATAACTAAGAACTCGCGCACCCCACCGGCCGCGATGATGCGGGTGAAGGACGGTGCAGGTTCGCGCACAAGAAATGTAGCCGCCCCAAATCGGCGCTTCAATGCCATCCGGCGGCCCCGGATGAGCGGCTAGTGCCTAGGCGGCCGTTCCCATGGCCCGCGCGACGGGGCCATGGGAACGGCAAGTTCTGCCGGAGTCCCTTCAGAACCTCCAGCGCAAGCCAATCGTCGGATCAACGTTCGAAGTATTGAGGAACCCGTTCGCCAGACCATTGCGCACTTCGGTCCACATGGCGCCCGCGTAGACATCGAAGCGCTTCGTGAAGTGATAGTCAGCCGAGAACGAAACCACACTTTCAGTACCGCTGCAGGCTCCGGATACAATAGTGGAGCAACCGGCGTCCTTGCCGGCCGCGTAGCTGTTCTGGCTGTAACCGTAATACGCTGCGATCAGATCCAGTCCCGAAGGCAACGTAAATTTCGCCCCTGCCCAGTAGACCTGCAGAATCTTGTCGTTGGGGAACGCTGCATTGTTGGTGAATGCGAGCTTGTATCCGCCGATATCATCAAAGCCGGGCTCAATCGGGTCGCTCGGATTTGCAAAACGGATATGTTCATACCCGGCAAACAGCGTCGGCACTCCGATCTTATACGATCCTAAGACGGCGAAGGTCGTGTTGTCCGAGATAGTCGCGGCGACAGACTTATCCGGGTTGAATCCCAGCGTCGGCAACAGGGCGAAATCTGCTGCACTGATCGCCGATGCGGCGATTGCGTCGTTCACGTGAACGTAATACGCATCGACGGACGCCCCCTCTATCTGGTACCCGACCTGGAAACTTGCGGCCGTGTTCGAGGCGCCACTCGCGCCGTTGAATTTGTACAGTGCTCCGAGGTGAAATCCGGAGAATACCGCCGTGTACTTCAACGACGAATCCAGACGCCGATCCTGCGTGTCGCCGCCACCGGCGGCGGTACCCGACAAACCAATGAGCGAGAACGCTTGTGAGGCCGCCTGCGGGTCATACTTGGCAATTCCCTCCGCGAGCAGGGTGTTCTGGCGGCCAAAGGTGAGGGTTCCGTAGGTCGGCGAGCTTAAGCCGACGAAGGATTGCTGGAAGGCCTGACCCGCAATGCTCGAATCCAGGTTCGTCGTCTGCGTGGCACACGGCGTGGTGACTCCCGTGCAGCTCACCGACCGGCCATTGTTCTGCGCCAGGGACTTCAAGGCGTCGCTGATGTCGCCCGACTGCGGATTGAAAAAGGTCTCGAGCTTAAACACGCCCGACCAATCCCCGACCAGGGGTTCGTTGCCCTGCAGTCCGACCCTGGACTGGCTCAGGTTGCTGGGCGTTGCGCCGACCTCGGAATGGTTGCTGTTCTTCTGGACGATGTCGGCGCTGCCTGCAGGAAAGTAATCACTGAACGGAGCGCCGTGCGAGTCGTACTGCAGGCCGATATCGACGATGCCGTAGAGCGTGACGCCGTGCCACGTCAGCGACTCGTCGGCAGGCGCGCTCTGCGCGCGGGCCACACCGGTGATGACCGATAAAGTTCCCAGCAACAAGCCGCTCGCGAGAAGAGAGAAGCCACCAGTGGCGCGGACTTTGGATGCCTCATTCACGGATTACACTCCCTTAGATTCGATTGTTGGATTTAATATACAAATTGTTACACATTGATTACGTTGGTCAAGTTATTAGTGTTGCGTTTTGGACACACGCATTTACTCGCGCCGGATCGGCAAACATTGGCTCGCACTGGACGTCACCCAATGCCATTTTTTCTATGCGCCGGTAATAACAGATGTGTGTGACATTTTTATGCCAGATGTATGACGTTTGCGTTCTTCTGCTGCGCTGCATCAGCGCCCTGCCTGTCACACAACTGCAATCTTTGAAAGCAACACTGACGACCGCAGACAGAGATGTACTGCAAACCCGGGCTTGACAGCGAAAGGGGTCTTAGGAATGCGACGTTTCAGTGTGGGCCGAGTTCTCGTCTCACTCGCAGTGGTGGGAGCTGTTCTGAGCGCCTGCGCGCAGCATTCCGCGGATATTTCCGGCGCCGGCGCCACCTTTCCCTATCCTGTCTATTCGAAGTGGGCCAACGCCTACAAACAGCAAAGCGGAGTCGGGCTCAACTATCAGTCGATTGGCTCAGGTGGGGGCATCAAGCAGATTAAGGCGAAGACCGTCACCTTCGGCGCTACGGACATGCCGCTCAAGCCGGAGGACCTGAAAGCGGCCGGTCTGGTGCAGTTTCCGATGATCATTGGCGGTGTCGTGCCTGTGGTGAACATCAAGGGTGTCAGCGCGGGCGCGCTGACGCTCGACGGTGCGACGCTCGCCGCAATCTACCTGGGCGGCGTCAAGAAGTGGAACGACGAGCGCATACAGAAGCTCAATCCGAAACTTGCGCTCCCTGACAGCGCTATCGCGCAGGTCTACCGCTCGGACGGCTCGGGGACCAATTTCCTCTTTACCGACTACTTGTCGAAAGCGAGTCCCGAGTTCAAGCAGTCGATTGGCGCTAATGCGTCGGTGCAATGGCCCACCGGCATCGGGGCAAAGGGCAATGAGGGCGTTGCCAACATGACGACGCAAACCGACGGTGCGGTTGGCTACGTGGAATACGCCTATGCGAAACAGAACAACATGGCGTACGCTCTCATGATCAACAAGGCCGGCACCACCGTTGCGCCGAGCGCGGAATCCTTCCAAGCCGCCGCTGCCAGCGCGGACTGGAGCCACGCCGAGGGATACTATCTCATTCTGACCGATCAGGAGGGCGCGAACAGCTGGCCGATTACCGGCGCGAGTTTCATCCTGGTCTATTCCGAGCCGCCGGACGCTGCGGCGACGGGTGAGGCACTGAAGTTTTTTGCGTGGGCGTATAAAAATGGCGGACCGATGGCCGCAGAGCTCTCCTACGTTCCATTGCCGGCAGCCCTGACAGCGCAGGTCGAGTCAACGTGGACGGCGCAGATCAAGTCAAACGGCACACCGGTGTGGAAGGGCGAGTAGTCCCCCGCGCAATCCTCTCGACGGGCGAAAATCGGCCTGATTTGCTGCCGCTGGGCGCTGTGTGAACCGGAACAGCTAGCGTGGCGATTGTCAGTGCGAAGCGGGCAGCCAGGCAGCGCAACGGCGAGCGTTACTTTCGCACGGCGACCCTCATCGCGGCGCTGCTTGTCTTGGCTCTCCTCGGCGGCGTAGCGCTTTCTCTGGTGCACGGTGCATGGCCGGCGCTGTCTCATTTCAAGTTCGGGTTCCTGACGAGCGAACTTTGGAATCCGGTCACGGACGAGTTTGGTGCGCTCGCGCCGATCTATGGAACCCTCATGACCTCGCTGCTTGCCATGCTGCTGGCGGTGCCAGTGGGCTTCGGGATTGCGATATTCCTGACGGAACTGTGTCCGCGGCGGCTGCGCCGGCCGGTTGGGGTCGCCATTGAACTGCTGGCAGCGGTGCCAAGCATCATCTTCGGCATCTGGGGGCTCTTTGTCCTTGCTCCCATTCTGCAAAGGCATGTGCAGCCCTGGCTTATCGCGCACGTCGGCCCGGCGCCGGGGATTGGGCGGCTCTTTCAAGGTCCGCCGTTCGGCATCGGCGTGCTGAGTGCGGGTCTGGTACTTGCGATCATGGTTCTGCCCTTCATTGCGGCAGTGATGCGCGATGTATTTGAGACCGTTCCGGATGTCCTCAAAGAGTCGTGCTATGCGCTTGGGGCCACGACCTGGGAAGTCATCTGGCAGGTGGTCGTGCCTTACTCGCGGGTCGGCATGGTCGGCGGCATCATGCTCGGGCTCGGGCGTGCTTTGGGGGAAACCATGGCCGTCACCTTTGTGATCGGCAACGCGCATCGCGTGAGCGCGTCGCTGCTGGCGCCTGGAACCACGATCTCCGCGTCGATCGCCAACGAGTTCACCGAGGCCGTGGGCGACTTGTACACCTCGTCACTGGTTGCGCTCGGAGTGCTGCTGTTCCTCATTACCTTCACGGTGATCGCGGCCGCGCGCTTTATGCTGCTGCGTCTGGATCGCCGGGCGTTGTCCGCCGTATGACCCGTCGTCGACAAATACGCAAGCTTGGCAACGCCGCGGCGCTGTGCCTGTCGCTGCTTGCCACGCTGATCGGGCTCGTGTGTTTGGGAGCCATCCTCTGGACGCTCGTCGCGCGCGGCCTCAGCGGCTTGTCGCTGCAACTGTTCACGCAGATGACGCCGCCGCCCGGCGGCTCGGGTGGATTGCTGAACGCAATCTACGGTAGCGTCGTCATGACCATCCTCGGCATATGCATCGGGGCGCCGATCGGGATCCTTGCGGGTACTTACCTTGCCGAGTACGGGCGTGACGATCGCTTGAGCAGCGTCATCCGCTTCGTGAATGACGTACTGCTATCGGCGCCATCGATCATCGTCGGGCTGTTCGTCTATGAAGTGCTCGTGGTGCGGATGGGGCATTTCTCGGCGCTCGCCGGCGCGGTGGCGCTCGCCATCATTGCCATACCTGTCACGGTGCGCACCACCGAAGATATGGTGCGGCTTGTGCCGCAGGGAATGAAGGACGCCTCCACGGCGCTCGGCGCCTATCCATGGCGCACGATCACCAGCGTCATCTATCCGGCCGCGCGCAGCGGGATTGTCACGGGCCTGCTGCTCGCTGTCGCGCGGGTGAGCGGCGAGACGGCGCCGCTGCTGTTCACGGCGCTCAACAATCAGTTCTGGAGCAAGGATCTCAATGCGCCGATGGCAAATCTGCCGGTCGTCATCTTCCAGTTTGCGCTGAGCCCGTACAAGGACTGGCAGCAACTGGCCTGGTCGGGCGCTCTGCTGATTACCCTTTCTATCCTGCTCCTGAGCGTGATCGCGCGCCTCATTATATCGGCGCTGCCGGGCGGCAAGGCGCAAAGATGAGTGCAACCGAGCTCGCTGCGGTGGCGCACGACGCGACGCAAGTGCTGCCGCCGAAGATTGAAGCCCGGCAGCTGAACTTCTACTACGGTCAGATCCATGCGCTCAAGGATATCAATCTCAAGTTCGAGGACCGCAGCATTACGGCGCTCATCGGCCCGTCGGGCTGCGGCAAGTCCACGCTCTTGCGTGTCTTCAATCGGATGTACGCCCTGTACCCCGGGCATCGGGCCACGGGCGATGTGCGCCTTGACGGAGAGAGTATTTTCGCGCCTACCGTCGACGTCGCAGGTCTGCGCTACCGTGTCGGGATGGTGTTCCAGAAGCCGACGCCCTTTCCCTTGACGATCTTCGATAACGTCGCCTTCGGCCTGCGTCTCGCGCAACGCATTACGCGCGCACGAGCCGCGGAACGCGTGGAGGCCGCGCTGCGCGACGCGGCTATGTGGGATGAAGTCAAGGACAAACTTACCGACGACGCGCGCTCTCTCTCCGGCGGGCAGCAGCAGCGCTTGTGCATTGCTCGTACGATCGCGGTACATCCGGAAATCATACTGTTCGATGAGCCCACGGCTGCCCTCGATCCGATCTCGACGTTGCGCATTGAGGAGTTGCTGCAAAGCCTGCGCGAGCGCTATTGCATCATCATGGTCACCCATAATTTGCAGCAGGCCGCGCGGGTGTCCAATGTGACCGGCTTCATGTATCTCGGGCAGCTCGTCGAAATCGGGCCGACGGGAGAGATATTCACCGCGCCCAAGAATCGACGAACCGATGATTACGTTACGGGGCGGTTCGGCTGATCATGAGCACTCCGCGGGATGATGTGCCGGCGGCAGACGGTGCGCTCAGCAACGAGCAGAAGCGTCGTGCTACCGAGGCTGGGCTCAACTTAAAACCCAGTTCGCGCATGCCGGCGGCTGCGCCGGGGGAGCCGCGGCTTGTCGGCGGCGCGATGCTTCCGGTCAGCGTCGAAGACGCGGTATTTTCCTGTCGCGAGGTCAGCGTCTTCTACGCCGACAAGCAGGCACTCAAGAACGTCAGCATCGATATCGCGCGCAAGCAGGTGCTCGCGATGATCGGGCCGTCAGGCTGCGGCAAATCCACATTTCTGCGCTGCCTGAATCGCATGAACGATACCATCGCGGGCGCGCGGGTCACAGGCTCTATACGTCTCGAGGGCCGCGATATTCACGACGCCGCACAGGATGTCGTGCAGCTGCGGGCCCAGGTCGGAATGGTTTTCCAGAAGCCCAATCCCTTTCCGAAGTCCATATTTGAGAACGTCGCCTATGGACCGCGTATCCACGGGCTTGCGCACGGCAGCGCGGAACTCGACGACATCGTGTGTACGAGTCTGCGCCGCGCGGGGCTCTGGGAGGAGGTCAAAGATCGGCTGAACCGGCCGGGCACCGGCCTCTCGGGCGGCCAACAGCAACGGCTGTGCATCGCGCGCACGATCGCGGTGCAGCCGGAAGTGATTCTGATGGATGAGCCCTGTTCGGCGCTCGATCCCATTGCCACGGCCCGGATTGAAGATCTGATCGACGAGCTGCGCGCGAGCTACACGATCGTGATCGTGACCCACTCAATGCAGCAGGCTGCACGGGTATCGCAGAGAACCGCCTACTTTCATCTGGGCGAGCTGATTGAAGTCGGCGAAACCAATCGCATATTCACCAATCCGCGCCAGAAACTCACCGAAGATTACATCTCAGGTCGGTTCGGGTAGGGCCGCGGCGGCCCGCGCGTCATAAGCCAGGTGCGCTCGCCGCCGTGCGAGGCACTCACGCCCTGCTCGTCGGCGGTCGCTATCGGCTGGTACCGGAGACACCCCCGCGCATCAGTTGCATGTCGCTGTCCACAGCCTTCACGCCGGGAACCGCAGCGGCGTCGTTGCGGGCGAGCTGGTACTCCTGATTCGACCAAACATACCCGCCAAGCTCGACCACACCCCGATCGACTGCGACATCGATGTGGCGCGCGTAGATATTGGCATCGGCGAACAGCGCGGCCTGCACCTGCGCTGCGAGCGCGGCATCGGCACTGCGTTCCGCTGCGCTCCGGGGTGGTGATACGGCACACCCAACGACGGTGCAGGCTGCCACCACCGCGGCCGCTACCGGTCGCGCTCTTGACCCAAACCTTCGAAGGATTGCCACTCCACGCTCCTCACTAGCCACTCTCGACTCTGATTAGAGTTTCCGCCTGGGGAAATTGTTCCGCAAGGTAGTGTGCGCCAGAGGGCAATTTCGCTGGCCGCCAGGCGCATTCTGAGTGGAAATTAATTTGCGGTTTAAGCCCCGTTAATCTTCGCGGTGTAGATTAAGGTGCTCTGGAGATGCCGGCATGCGCTTACTGCTGATCGAGGATGAGCAAGACGTTGCTGATGTAATCGTCCGCGGGCTGCGCGCGGAGCGCTTTGCCGTCGATGTAGCCCACGACGGCATCACCGGCTGGCAGATGGCTTCCACGGTCGAATACGACCTCATCATTCTCGATCTGATGTTGCCGGGCATCAGCGGCACTGAAGTTCTGAAACGGCTGCAGCGTGCCGGCAGCAGCGCGGCCGTGCTCATACTGACAGCGCGCGACTCGATCGGCGACAAGGTTACGCAGTTCGAGGCTGGCGCAGACGACTATCTGACGAAGCCTTTTGCGTTTGCCGAACTCATCGTGCGCGTCAAGGCGCTGCTGCGTCGTCCGCCCACCAGTCACACCTACGCCGTGCGCGTCGGGGATCTGGAGCTCGACCGGCTGACGCAAAAAGTACGTCGGGCCGGCAGGCGCATCGATCTCACCGCCAAGGAATATGCGCTGCTCGAGTATTTTGCCGCCAATGCCGGACGCGTGCTGACGCGCACGATGATCATGGAGCACGTGTGGGATGAGAGCTTCGAGGGCCTGACCAACATCGTCGACGTCTACGTGCGGCATCTGCGCGCCAAGGTGGATGACGCGCACGAGCAGAAGCTTATTCGCACGGTGCGCGGGGCAGGGTATTGCCTGACTGACGAGTCGGAGCATTGAATACGAGCTCGATTCGTTTCCGCCTGACGGCCTGGTATGCCGGGCTTCTGACTCTGGTGTACCTGCTCTTCGGAGCGCTTCTCATGCAACGCGTCGGCAGCTACCTCGAGCAGAACGTGCTCGATACACAGGCGCGCCGCGCGCGGCAGATCGCCTCCACTCTGGTTACGCCGCTGGTGCCTGCGGCGGAGCTGACTCTGGTCGCGCAAGTCAAGGCGCTCTACTCGCCGGAGCTCAGCGACCGGTTCATCCGGATTTCGCGCGCGGACGGCAGCATTGTGTACCGCTCGGGCGAGCCGAGCGATCACAGCTTCATTCCCGCAGACGTGCCGGCGCCTGCGGCATTTGCCCAGGAGCTGCGCCGCAAGCAAGCCTTGCCCGATGGACGTGGCGTTCTGGTCGCTGCGGTTCATGCCGGCAGTCACGGCGCATATACGGTCGAAGTCGGTGTCTCGACCGCATCAATTGTGGCTCTGTTGCACCAGCTCCTGTGGCTCATGGCTCTCGGCTTGCCCGTGATCGTCGTCGTGGCGGTGAGCGGCGGCTACCTTTTGGTGAAGCGCACGCTGGCACCGGTCGAGCGAATCGCCAGCAAAGCCGAACTCATTACGCATCACAATCTGGCGGAGCGCCTGCCGGTTGCACGCAGCGGCGATGAACTGGAACGGCTGGCGACCTCGCTCAATCGCATGATCACTCGGCTCGATGAGGCCTTTCAGCAGTCCAAGCGCTTCGTTGCAGACGCGTCGCACGAATTGCGCACGCCTCTCACCGTGCTGCGCAGCGAACTTGAGAGCCTGGCGCACAATCCGCTCGCAGCGTCCGATCCGTATGAGCGGCTCGGCAGTCTGCTGCAACCCGTCGAGCGACTGAGTAAGACCGTTGAACGGCTGTTTGCGTTGTCGCGACTTGATGCCGGCGAGGCGCAGACCGAGTGGGTCGCCATCGATCTGGGGGAGCTCGTTGCAAGCACAGCGGATCAGATGCTGCTGTTGGCCGCGGACAAACGCATCACTGTGACCTGCGAGGCCGAGGTGCGCGTAGTGGTTACGGGCGACAGGTCGCGCCTGAAGCAGGTCGTGGTCAATCTCCTTGATAACGCGATCAAATACACGCCCGTCGACGGTGCTGTGCACCTGCGCGTCGGCATGGCCGATGGGCGCGCAGCGCTGACCGTGGAAGACAGTGGCATCGGCATTCCGTCCGAAGCGCTGCCGCATGTGTTTGAACGCTTCTACAGGGTGGACACGACTCGCTCCGCCGACACCGGCGGTGCGGGGCTCGGGCTTGCCATCGTCAAGACCATCTGCGACGCGCACGGCGCGGCGGTGCGTGTGGCGAGCGCGTTGGGGCGCGGCAGCTCCTTCCACGTGACGTTCCCGCGGTAGTTCGCGATGTCGCTCGTCGCCTTCGTGCTCCGGCGTCCTTATACGGTGGTCGCGATCCTGATGCTTGTGTGTCTGCTCGGCCTGGTCGTCACCTTGCGCATACCGGTCGATATCTTTCCCGAGATCAACATTCCGGTCGTCAGCGTGGTGTGGACCTACAACGGCATGAGCGCCACGGACATCCAGAATCGAATTCTGTCCCTGCACGAGCGCCAGCTCGCATCGCTCGTCGATGACATCTCACGAATCGAAGCCACGAGCTACGAAGGCGTAGGCGTGGAAAAGATCTATCTGCACGAGGGCGCGGACGTGAGCCGCGCGGTTTCTCAGCTGGCGAGCAGCGCGCTGGTGGTGCTGAAATACATGCCGCCAAACATCACGCCGCCGCTGGTGCTGCGTTATGGCGCGACCGACGTGCCAATCATCCAGCTCAGCCTCTCCAGCAACACTCTGCCCGATACCAAGTTGAACGACTTGGGCCAGAACATCATCCGGCCGGACCTCGCCGTCGTGCACGGGGCGCAGGTGCCCCAGCCCTACGGTGGCAAACCAAGAGTCATTATGGCGGATCTCGACCAGCGTGCTCTGGCGGCCCGCGGCCTATCGGCAGCGGATGTCAGTGACGCACTGCAGCGCCAGAACGTCATCCTGCCAGCGGGCGACATAAAGATCGGCAATAAGGATTACGCGCTGCAGATGAACAACAGCCCCGACATCATCAACGCGATCAACGCCTATCCGATCAAGGAGGTCGCCGGGCGCACGGTCTTCATGCGCGATGTCGCGCACGTGCACGACGGCTTTCAGGTGCAAACCAATTCGGTTGCGGTCGACGGCAGACCCGGCGCGCTGATTACGATACGCAAGACCGGTGGTGTCTCGACCCTGGCGGTGATCGATGGCATCAGGGCGACGCTGACGGACATCGAACGGGTCCTGCCGCAAGGCGTGATCATCAAGCCGATTTTTGATCAATCCATTTTCGTCAAGGCGTCACTCGCGAGCGTGAAGATGGGCGGGCTCATGGCCGCCGGCTTGACCGCACTCATGATCCTGCTGTTTCTCGGCAACTGGCGGCTGACGTTGATCATTCTCGCCGCGATCCCGCTTTCGATCATTACCGCCGTGCTGTGCATGTACGTCGGTGGCCAGACACTCAATACGATGACGCTCGGAGGCTTTGCGCTGGCTGTCGGAATACTGGTCGACAACGGCACCGTTGTCATCGAAAACATCGAACGTCACGTGCATTTGGGGGAGCCATTGGAGACGGCGATCATCGGCGGAGCGGGCGAGGTGGGCGTGGCGACGATGCTCGCGACGCTGTGTATTTGTATCGTATTCGTGCCGGTATTCCTGTTGCAAGGTACAGCGAAGTATCTGTTCTCGCCGTTGTCACTGGCGGTGTGCGTGTCCTTGGTCGCGAGTCTGGCGCTGTCATTTACAATGGTGCCGGTATTGTTCAAGTACCTGATGCACTCGGCGGCGTCTGCGGCCAAAGCCGGCGCGATGCACGCAAGCCCGTCCCAGCAAGCGCGCACGAATGTCTTCATGGCGATTCACTATGAGTTTGATCGCCGCTTTCAGCGCTTTCGTGAGGGCTATCGCAACGCACTCGCCTGGACCTTGTCCGCGCCCTTGCCCACCGTTACTTTCTTCGCCGTACTGATCTTGGTTTCATTGTTACTGTTTCCGGCCTTGGGACGCGATTTCTTTCCACAAGTGGATGCCGGTCAGATGCGGCTCCATGTGCGGGCTCCGCCGGGCACCCGAATCGAGCAGACGCAGACCTATTTCGCCGCCGTGGAGGCCGCAATTCGCGAAATCGCCGGCCCCGCGCAGGTCGAGACCATTCTCGATAACATCGGGCTGCCTTACAGCGGGATGAACATCGCCTTGAGCGACTCGGCGACGGTCGGGCCAATGGACGGCGAAATACTGGTTGCACTGACGGAAAAACACACGCCGACTGCGGATCTGGTCGCGCGACTGCGCCGCGAACTGCCGCAGCGTTTCGCGGCCCTGCAGTTCTTCTTTCAGCCCGCCGATATCGTCGATCAGGTGCTGAACTTCGGGCAACCCGCACCGATTGATATTCGGGTATCCGGTCCTAACAACGACCGAGCGTATGCGCTTGCGTTGAAACTCGCGCGTGATCTGCAGCGCGTGCCGGGGATCGTCGATTCGCATGTCTTCCAGGTTCCGGATGCGCCGACGATCGACATCAACGTCGATCGCGCACTCGCATCGCAACTTGGACTTGATCAACGGGCGACTGCCAACAGCGTGTTGGTGACAACCAACAGCAGTGCCCAAAGCACGCCGAATTTTTGGGTTGATCCACGTAGCGGCGTCAGCTACCCGCTGGTCGTGCAGCTGCCGACCTACAGCATCAATTCCGCCCACGATTTGTGGACCATGCCGGTGACTGCCGCCAGCAACCAGGCTCGCGACCAGATACTAATGAATGTCGCGCATTTCGCGCGCGGCACAACCCCGATGGTCATGTCGCAACTCAACATTCGGCCGGTGTTCGACGTCGATGCCAATGTCCAAGGGCGGGACCTCAATTCTGCCGCCTTGGAGATCGACAAGATAATCGCCGCGGACCGGCCAGACCCGAAAGAGGCGATCTCGGTGACTTTAAGCGGGCAGGTCGAAACCATGCGTGAGAGCTATGCCGGGCTCTTTTCCGGGATGGCCTTGGCGGTGGTGCTTGTCTATCTGTTTTTGGTGATCAATTTCCAGAGCTGGGTCGATCCGCTGATCGTCCTGATGGCGGTGCCGTTTGCCCTGGCTGGAGTCCTGTGGATCCTCTATTTGACCGGCACTCATATGAGTGTACCTGCCTTGATGGGTACGTTGATGTGTATCGGCTTGACGACCGCCAACAGTATTCTCGTGGTGACGTTCGCCAATCAGCGCATGGACTCGGGTGACGATGCGACACTGGCGGCAGCAACCGCGGGCTATACCCGCATGCGCCCGGTGCTGATGACCGCGGGCGCGATGATCCTAGGCATGACTCCCATGGCGTTTGGAATCGGCGAAGGCGGCGAGCAAAACGCTCCGCTGGCGCGCGCCGTCATTGGCGGATTGTTGTTCGCCACTTTTGCGACGCTGGTCTTTGTGCCGACCGCATACCGATTGCTGCGCAGAGCCGCGCCAGCCGCGCATTCAGCGGCTACGGGAGATCCTCTTGCAATCGCCTGATCGGTCGAAAAGTGAAACTGACGCGGCCATGACGCCCCACGTCGCCTTGACGCACGCTGCCGAGCCGGCAACGCGCCCTGATGCGGCGATGCACTACGCGCAAGGGACCGGCGGGCAGCTGAAGCTATTTGCGGTGCTTGCCGGGGTTGCACTGGTCTTGGCCTTTCTCGTAATGCACTTCGTGAAGTTACATGCCGAGCACGTGCTGGCCCGCGACGCGAAGGCAAACGCGGCCGCGCCTCCACTGGTGGAAGTTGTGACGGTGCGCAATGTGGCTGCGGCGCGGCCGCTGACCCTGCCCGGAGAGACGGCGGCATGGTACGAAAGCGTCATCTACGCGCGCGTCAGCGGCTACGTCGGCACATGGTCGGCCGATATCGGCGACCACGTTGAGAAGGGTCAGGTCTTGGCGACCATCGAGACGCCCGAATTGGATGCGGATTTTTTAGCAGCAAAAGCCAAGCTGAATGCCGCAGAAGCGCAAGTCAAGGTCCGGCAAGCGCAAGCCGCCTTTGCCGCGAGCACCTACGCGCGGTGGCGCGACTCGCCCAAGGGCGTGGTGTCCGAACAAGAACGGGAGGATAAAAAGGCAGGCCAGGCATCAAGCGCAGCCGAGCTTGCCGCGGCGCTGGCGCAGGTCAAACTCGCGCAGGCAGACGTCGAGCGTTTGGCTGCCTTTGAACAGTTCAAGCGCGTGACGGCACCATACGCAGGCACCGTCACCGAGCGGCGCATCGACATTGGCAATTTGGTAGGCGCCGGCAGCTCCGCCAGTTCGACACCTCTTTACCGCATGGCACAGGACTATCCGCTGCGCGTATTCGTTAACGTGCCACAGAGTGCGGCGGTGGATCTGATGAAGGTCGGCGTACCTGTGCGGATTAGCACGGATGCTCCCGCGGGGCGCGCCATTGCCGGCACGATCACGCGCACCTCCGCAGCGGTCGATCCGCAGGCGCGCACATTTCGGGTTGAAATTGACATCGCGAATCCTGGCGGCGCACTGGTGCCGGGAATGTATGTCGAGGTGGGTTTTCTCCTCGATAACGCGGGGGCGGCGCAGATTCCCGCCGCAGCCTTGGTGTTTCGCTCCGGTCATCCGCAGGTCGCCGTAGTGGACACGTCAGGCTCCGTGCACTTTAGAGACGTCGCGATTGGGCGCGACGATGGCAATACGATTGAAGTTCGATCTGGCGTGACAGGCGGTGAGCATCTCGTGCTCAACTTGAGCAACCAAGTCAGCGAAGGGCAGAAGGTGCGCATGAGTGAAGACAGCGCTGCGCGCACGGTAGCCGCATCGCAAGCGCCGGAGCGCTGATGCGCGCCATGGCGACTTCAAGATTTATCGGTGTCCTCGTGAGTGGCGCCGCGATCGCCGCATGCGCGGTCGGCCCCAACTATCACGCGCCGCGCATGTCGCCACCCGAGAAGTTCGTCGCCGCCGCTGCACCGCAGGCGATCGTGGCGCCCGCCGCGGCAAGCGTCGATCTCGCCCAATGGTGGCGCTCGCTTGAAGATCCCGAACTTGATTCTTTGATCGACCGCGCCATTCGGGCCAATCCGGATATTGAGATTGCCCTGACGCGCCTCCAGGAAGCTAGAACCCAACTGGCGGCTGTGACGAGCGCCATCCTGCCGCAAGTGGGCGCGGGCGGCGGCGCCGCGCACGGCACGGGCAGCGATCTCGCGCGCGGGCGAGCGCCACAAACGCTCGTATCGGCCGAAAATACCGCAGGATTGAGTCAGGTCCGGCAGATCGTCGGTTTCGATGCCGGCTGGGAGTTGGACCTATTTGGCAAATACCGCCGCGAGATCGAGGCCGCCAAATATGACACGCAGGCGGCTGCATGGACGCGCAATGCCGTTCTGATATCGGTGGTCGCCGATGTGGCGCACTCCTACGTCGACTTGCGCGGCTTGCAGATGCGGCTTGCGATCACCCGCCAGGATGTTGCGTCGGCGCAGCAATTTCGCGACCTTGTGCAGACTCGCTACGATCGCGGCCTCACGAACGAGCTCGACGTTACTCTGGCCAATCGGGAGCTCGCGAGTCGGAAAGCCGAGGTCGCGCCGCTTGCCGCTCAGATCAAGGCAGTGCAGTACAGCATCGCCGTGTACCTGGGCCAATACCCGGAAGAACTCTTCGCGGAACTGGACAAGCCGGGGCTTATTCCCGCTCTGCCGCAGCAGATTGCGCCCGGCTTGCCGCTCGATCTGCTCAAGCGCCGGCCCGATATTCAGGAGGCAGAGCGGCAACTGGCGGCCGCTACCGCTCGCATTGGCGTCGCGACCGCGGATCTGTTTCCGCGCGTTGCGGTTACGGCCGGTGTGGGCGAGCAATCCGCAAGAATCGGCAACGCAACGGGGAGCCATATTTGGTCCGTCGGCCCAGCGGTTTACTGGCCGCTGCTCGATTTCGGCGCTCTCGACGCCCTGGTCAGCGTCGCCGATCTGCGCACACACGAACGGCTGGTCAGCTACCGGCGCACCGTTTTCGATGCCGTGCGTGACGCCGACACCGCCATTGGCAACTTCGCCGCCGAGCAGGATCGCTTGCAGAACCTCGATGTCGCCATGCTTGCCAGCGAGCGCGCGGTGAGCTTGGCCTCGCAACGCTATGACCGCGGATTGACGGACTTTCTCAATGTCGTCGATGCCGAGCGGCAGGAGTACGAGCTTGAAATTGAATATGCGGCTACGCAGCAAAGCGCCGCAGAGGACTTCGTGAGTCTCTACCGGGCGCTTGGCGGCGGCTGGGAGCAGTATCAGGACCTCCCTGCCATTCGACAGCCGCTGCCAGCTGTTTTAGCGATATTTCGCAGGCTGGCTGTTGGCGATGGTTCGCAAAAGTGAGCGCGTCCGTGCAGCCACCATTCGTAAAGGCTCTTGCATAAGTGACAGATCCGGATGACTTGAATTCGCAGCAAGAGTACTTTTGCCTGCGCATTTATGTTGGCGAGGACAAGCGCCACGGCGACCGCCCGCTCTATCAAGCGATCGTCAGGAAAGCTCGCGAGCAGCGGCTTGCCGGCGCCACGATTCTGCGAGGCACGCACGGTTTCGGCAGATCAACACATTTGCATACGGTGGATGTGTTGTTCTCCGAGGATCTGCCCGTCGTGATCGAAATCATCGACAGCCGCGCCAAGATCCACGCATTCGTCGCGTTGCTCGATACCCTGGATGACATCGCCCTTTGCACCTGCGAGGAAATCACCGTGCTACGGCGCGGCAGGATTGCTGCGGCTGCAAGCGTGCGCAAATAGCAAGGGCGCACTGCGCCAACAAATACTGCGGCGCATGGCCGCTACTGCACGTCGCGCAACAGCTCGTTGATGGACGTCTTGGCACGCGTCTGCGCATCGACGCGCTTCACGATGACCGCACACGCGAGCGCATAGCGCCCGTCGGCAGAGGGCAGCGCTCCCGGCACGACCACTGAGCCTGCGGGTACCCGTCCCTGCAGGATCCGCCCGCTCGCCCGATCGTAGATGCGCGTGCTCTGGCCGATGAACACACCCATCGAAATGACGCTGCCTGCCTCGACCACGACGCCTTCAACGATCTCCGAGCGCGCACCGATGAAGCAGTCATCTTCGATAATCGTTGGCGCCGCCTGCACCGGTTCGAGGACGCCGCCGATGCCGGCGCCGCCTGACACGTGCACGTTGCGGCCGATCTGCGCGCATGATCCGACAGTCGCCCAGGTGTCGATCATAGTCCCCGAGTCGATGTACGCCGCAATATTGACGTAGCTCGGCATCAGTACCACATCGGACGCGAGATAGGCGCCCTTGCGCACCACGGCGTGCGGCACGATGCGCACACCGCTCGAGCGCAGCTCTTGCGCGGATGCCGCGGAGTATTTAAGCGGTAGCTTGTCATAGAATCGCGTATAGCCGCCCTCAATCACGGCATTGTCGTGAATTCTAAAATACAGTAGCACCGCCTTCTTCAACCACTCGTTGACGACCCACTGGCCGTGTTTTCGCTCGGCGATGCGCACGCGCCCACAATCAAGAAGATCAAGGCACGAATCCACGGCGAGCGCCAGCTCGCGCGAATGGCGCTGCGGAGTAAGAGCGGCGCGCTCTTCGAACGCGGCCTCGATCAGGGCTGCGAGCTGCGCTGTATCAGGCATGGGAGGTGATGAATTCGCGGATCCGTTCGGCGGCCGCGACGCACGCGTCGACGTCCGCCACAAGCGATATGCGCACTCGGCCCGCGCCCGGATTTTCGCGCAAGCCGCGGCGTCCGAGATAGCTGCCCGGCAGCACGGTCACATTTTGTGTCGCAAAAAGCTCGCGCGCGAACGCCTCGTCATCGCCGCCCACGTGGGGCCACAGGTAGAACGCTCCGGCGGGACGACTGACCTCCATGACCGGCGCAAGGATTGGCAGCACGCGCGCGAATTTTTCCTGGTAAAGATGACGGTTGGCCGCGGCGTGCGCATCATCATTCCAGGCGGCAGCGCTCGCGGCCTGCGTCGGCAGCGGCATCGCGTTGCCGTGGTAGGTGCGATACAGAAGAAAGCGCGCAATGATCTCCGGATCGCCCGCGACGAAACCGGAGCGTAATCCGGGAACGCTCGAGCGTTTGGAGAGGCTGTGAAATACCATGCAGCGCTCGAAGCGCGCGCGGCCGGCCGCAATGCACGCCTGCAGCAGGCTCGGCGGCGCGGCGCTTTCGTCTGTATAGATCTCCGCATAGCACTCATCGGCGGCAATGACAAAGTCATGGCGCTCGGCGAGCGCGAGCGCGCGGCCGAGGTAGGCCGGCGTCAAGACTGTGCCGGTGGGATTGCCGGGACTGCATAGAAAGAGCACTTGGCAGCGCCGCCAGACGTCATCGGGGACTGCATCTAGGTCGGGCGTAAAGGCAGTCGCGGCGGCGGCCTCGAGGAAATAGGGCGCGGCGCCGGCCAAGAGTGCCGCGCCTTCGTAGATTTGATAGAACGGGTTCGGCATGAGCACGAGCGGATCGGCTTGGCCGTCGACCACGGCTTGAACAAACGCGAACAGGCCTTCGCGAGTGCCGTTCACCGGCAGCACCATCGTCTGCGCATCGACAGCCCCGGCGGGAAGTGCGAAGCGCCGCTCCAGCCACTGCGCGGCGGCGGCGCGCAATTCGGTGCCGCCGGCGGTGGCCGGGTAGCTGCCGAGGCGATCGAGATTGCGCTCGAGTGCCTGCAGGACGACGCGCGGCGGCGCGTGCTGCGGCTCGCCGATGGACATGGCGATATGCGGCAAGTGCGCCGTTGGACGCACGGCGGCCTTCAATTGGGCGAGGCGCTCAAAAGGGTAGGCATGCAGCTTGGCAAGACGCGGATTCATGCCGCCCGACGCCGATCGAGGGCCTCGGTGAGGCGGTCCCTCAGGCGGGAGGCAGCTGCGTCGTCGAGCGGCCGGTTGTCAAAGTCGGTCAGGTAAAAGACATCCTCGGCGCGCTCGCCGACCGTCATGATCTTGGCCGCGTGCAGCTCGATATGCTCCTCAAGCAGCACCTTGCCCACGTCACACAGCAGGCCCGGCCGATCGCCTGCGATCAGCTCGAGGACCGAGCGCTGATTGCGCTCATCGACGCTGAGGGTAATGCGCGTCGGCGTGTTGAACATGCGCACCTGGCGCGGGGTGCGGCGCAAGACGTCGAAAGGCGAGTCATCCGGACGCTGAATCGAGCTCCACAGCGCGCGTTCGATCTCACCTTGGCGTTCGTCGTCGGTGATTGGCGCACCGTCGTCCTCGAGCACGTGATACAGATCGAGACTGAAGCCATCCCCGGTCGGCGTGATGCGGGCGTCGACAACCGTGAGGCCGAGCTGATCGAGCACCGCGGTCGTGCGCGCAAAACCGTGGCCGCGCAGGCGGGCGAATATGAGCACCCCGGTCGTGCCGCGAATGCTGCGCGGTTCGAGCGCCACCAGAGCCTCATCGGTGCGCGTGTCGCGCTCCGCCAGCAACCGCGTGTGCCACGCAACCTCGGCGGCGGTGTGACGCAGAAAATAGGGCGCCGCAAAGCGTGTCCAGGTGCGCTCAATCGCCGCCAGTGTCACGCCGTGCTCAAGAAGCACGCGCCGCGCGGTCTCTTGAGTCTCGCGCACCAGCTCGTCCTGATCGATGGGACTCTCGAGGCCACGTCGCAGCGCGCGCTTGACGCGCTCGTAAAACTCGTGGAACAGCGAGGCCTTCCAGGAGTTCCACAGTCGCGGATTCGTGCCGCGCACGTCAGCGCACGTGAGCACATACAGATAATCCAGATGCGTCTCATCGCCGACGTGGCGCGCAAAAGCGGTGATGACCTCGGGATCGCCGATGTCCTGCTTCTGGGCGGTGATCGACAGGCTCAAATGGTTGGCAACGAGCCAGGCGACAAGGCGCGCTTCGTAGCGCGATAGACCCTGTTCCAAACAGAAGGCCGCGGCGTCGACCGCGCCGAGATCGGAATGATCGCCGCCGCGACCCTTGGCAATGTCATGAAACAGGGCGGCGAGGTACACGATCTCGGACTTCGGCAGCTGCTGCATGATGCGCGACAGCTCGGGCAGTTCCTGGTTGTAGCGCGGCAATGCCAGGCGCCGCAGATTGCTGACGACAAAAAGCGTGTGGGCATCGACGGTGTAGGCGTGAAACAAATCGTACTGCATGCGGCCGACGATGCGGCCAAAGGCTGGAATGTAACGCCCCAGCACTCCGTAGGTATTCATGCGGCGCAGCTCATGCGTGACGCCGACGCTGGCGCGCAGCATGTCGAGGAACAGGCGGTGATGGCGCGGATTCTGGCGGAACTCCTCATCGATCAGCCACAGATTGCGCACTACTGCGCGCATGGTCGAAGCGCGGACTCCTTTGATATGCGGATTCTGTTGCAGGATCGCGAACAGCTCCAGCAGCGCCGACGGCGTGCGCGCGAAGACTTCCTCGCTGGTCGTCTCCAGAGATCCGTTACGCACTTGGAAGCGCGCGTTGAGCGGACGCGGCGGCTCATTCTCCGTGAGGATCGCTTCGCGAAAGAGCTGCAGCAGCAGCTCATTCAGCAGGCTGACGTCCATCACCGTGCGGTAATAGCGCTGCATGAACTGCTCGACGGCGAGTGTGTAGGAGGCGTCCTCATAGCCGAAAGTGCGGGCGAGCGCGATTTGATGGTCAAATAGCAGGCGGTCCTCGTGCCGCCCGGTCATGACATGCAGACCGAAGCGTACCTTCCACAGAAACGCCTGAGCCTGCTTCAAACGGCGCAGCTCCGCCGGAGTCAGAAAATGCTGCGTGGCGAGCTCATCGAGCGTGTTGGCGCCGAAATGCCGCTTTGCGACCCAGGCGATGGTTTGGATGTCACGTAAACCGCCCGGACCGGTCTTCACGTCCGGCTCGAGGTTGTAGGCCGTATCGTTGGCTTTGAGGTGGCGTTCGCTCTGCTCGGCAAGCTTGGCTTCAAAGAACTCACGCACCGGCCACACGTGCTCCGGCGCGAGTGCCTTGCGCATCGCCTCGAGGAGCTGCCGCTCGCCGCTGACGCAGCGCGCTTCGAGAAGGGTCGTCATAACTCCCACGTCGGGCGCGCTCTCCTGGACGCATTCCTCGACGGTGCGCACGCTGTGGCCGACTTCGAGGCCGATGTCCCACAAGAATGCGACAAATGCTTCAATACGCGAACGGCCGGACGGATCGACCGGCGCCGGTACAAGCACGAGAAGGTCGATGTCCGAACAGGGATGCAGCTCCGCGCGGCCATAGCCGCCAACCGCCACCAGAGCCCAGGCGCGCCCGTCGCTGCCGAGCTGTGCGCGCCACACTTCGCGCAGCACCGTATCGATGAGCGCGGCGCGGGCGTGGACTAGGGTTTCGACCGGCTCTTCGGCAAAGAAGCGCGCCTGCAAATCGTCGTGCGCCTGGCGCAGCAGACCACGGAACGCCGCCGGAGCGCCCTGTGCCTCGGCAAGCAGCAATGGCAGTCGCGCCAGCAGCGGCCACGGGGCAGGGCGGCTCGTGACCGCATGAGTGTCCTCGATGAGATCCATGTCACTCGATGACATCGAGGCGGATCAGTTGCGGCCGCGTGCGCCGATTGTCAGGACCTCAAAGCCCGTGTCCGTGACCAGCACCGTATGCTCCCACTGTGCCGAGAGGGAGTGGTCTTTGGTGATGACGGTCCAGCCGTCCGGAAGCAGACGCACATGCCTGCGGCCGGCGTTCACCATCGGCTCGACGGTAAATGTCATTCCAGTCTTGAGTGCAATTCCGGTTCCCGGCTCACCGTAGTGCAGCACCTGCGGATCCTCGTGGTAGACGCGCCCAATCCCGTGACCGCAATACTCGCGCACTACGGAGAAATTCCGCTCTTCGACGAAGGACTGGATGGCATGACCGATGTCACCCAGGTGCACGCCGGGGCGCACGACCTCGATGCCGCGCCACATCGCCTCATGGCAGGTCTCACTGAGGTGTTGCGCGTGAGCGGGTGGCTTGCCGACGAAGTACATCCGGCTCGTATCGCCATGAAATCCATCGCGAATGACCGTGACGTCAATGTTGAGAATGTCACCGGCCCGCAGGCGCTTGTCGCTCGGGATGCCGTGGCAGACCACATGGTTGACGGAGGCGCAGATGGTCTTCGGAAAGCCGCGATAATTGACGTTGGCGGGGATCGCCTGTTGCACGTTGACGATGTAATCGTGGCAAATGCGGTCGAGTTCCTCGGTCGTGACGCCCGGCTGCACGTGCTCCCCGATCATGTCGAGAACGTCAGCCGCCAGGCGGCAGGCGACCCGCATTTTTTTCTGTTCGTCTACTGTCTTAATGGTGACCATGGCGCGCGACGTGCGACCGGCTGCGCGGTCGCGTAAGGCGTTGTTCGGACGGGACCTTCATGGTATAAAGCGCGGCCTTTTTTGGCAACGTAACTCACACGCGCACCACCAACCAGGCGGCTGGGTGTTTTCGCCGATCTAACAATCTGCGCAAATGGCCGCTCGGGGTGCGCGGAGGCCCAACCCGACTAGGAGTTTTTCATGCCCGGCGTGTCCATGCGACAGATGCTGGAAGCGGGAGTCCATTTTGGACATCAAACCCGCTTCTGGAACCCGAAGATGGCCCCTTACATTTTCGGCGAACGTAACAAAATTCACATTATCAATCTCGAGAAGACGCAGCCTATGTATGCGGAGGCGGCGAACTTTCTCAAGACCGTCATCGCCGACGGCGGTACCGTGCTGTTCGTCGGCACGAAACGTTCCGCGCGCGACGCGATCCGCAAGGAGGCCGAGCGCTGCGCGATGCCCTATGTAAATCAACGCTGGCTCGGCGGCATGCTCACCAACTTCAAGACGATTCGCCAGTCGATCAAGCGCTTGGCGGAGATTACGGAGCTATCCGCGAGCGGCGCCCTCGAAAAACGCGGGAAAAAAGAGGCGACGCAGCTGCGTCGCGAAATGGACAAGCTCGAACGCAGCCTTGGCGGCATTAAAGACATGACCTCGCTTCCCGACGCACTCTTCGTTGTCGACGTGGGACACGAGCGCATTGCGGTCCACGAGGCGAAGAAGCTGGGCGTCCCGGTGGTCGCAATCGTCGATACGAACTGCTCACCGGATGCCATCGACTATGTGATTCCGGGAAACGACGACGCCATGCGCGCCATCAGTCTGTATGCGGGCGGCATGGCGGAAGCGGTGATCGAAGGCAAGGCTTCCGTCCCTGCAGTCGCCGTCGGCGAGGATGAATTTGTCGAACTGGACGAGGGCGGTCAGCCGAAGAAGAAGACCGCTCGCGGCCGGCAACGTCCCCAGGCCACGGTGCGCAAGAAGGCACCGGCCCGCCGTCGGGTGCCGCCCGCTAAGGTGCTTCCGGAGAGCGAGGAAGTCGCAGCAGATGGCCTCGATGAGCTCGACGAAGCCGAGGAGGCCGAGGTTGCCGCCGCGGTGGTCGCCCCCTTGGTGGTGGTGGAAGAGCATCAGCCCGCGCCCAGCCGCCGCAAGCCTCGTGGCGACGCCGACGAGGGCGGCGCGCAAGGCGAATAAGGAATCTGCAAATGACGATTACTGCAGACGCGGTCAAACAGCTGCGCGAGCGCACCGGCGCCGGCATGATGGAGTGCAAGAAGGCGCTGGTGGAGACCCGCGGCGATTTGGACGCCGCCGCCGAGCTCATGCGCAAACAGGGTCTCGCCAAGGCGGATAAGAAGGCCGCGCGCGTTGCCGCGGAGGGCGTGATCGCCATTGCCGCGGCGCCCGATGGCCGTGCAGCCGCCATGGTTGAAGTGAACTGCGAGACGGACTTCGTTGCGCGCGAACATGATTTCCGTGCCTTCGCGCAAGACGTTGCCGCGGCCGCACTGGCACAGCGCCCCGCCTCGCTCGATGCGCTCCTCGGGCTGCCATTACCGAGCGGCGCAAGTGTCGACGAGCGCCGTCGCACGCTGGTCGCCAAGATCGGCGAGAACATCGGCCTGCGCCGTTTCGCCGTGGTGGAGACGCGCGGCCGCCTCGGCGCCTATGTGCACGGCACGCGCATCGGGGCGCTCGTTGCGACAGAGGGTGCTGAGCCGGCGCTCGCGCATGATCTCGCCATGCACGTCGCCGCGAGCAACCCGCAGTATCTCTCGCCAGCGCACGTCGCTCCCGAGGTCATTGCCAAGGAGCGCGAAGTGCTCACCGAGCAGGCGCGCGCGGAGGGCAAGCCGCCCGAGATTGTCGCGAAAATGGTCGAGGGCCGACTGCGCAAATCGCTGAATGAGCTCACGCTCACCGGGCAGCCCTTCGTGAAGGATCCTGACATATCGATCGAGAGGCTTCTGAAGGCGGCTGCTGCAACAGTCACCTCCTTTCAGCGCTTTGAGGTCGGTGCCGGCATCGAAAAACGCCAGGAGGACTTCGTCGCCGCAGTGATGGCTCAGGTGAAAAGCAGCTCAGGCGCTGCGATCAAACACTGAGCCTCTGCTGCAGCGGCGCATGCAATGAACGACAGCGATAGAGCACGCTACTCCCGCATCCTCGTCAAACTTTCGGGGGAGGCCCTCATGGGCGAGGGCGATTACGGGGTCGATCCGTTCGTGCTGAAGCGCATCGCCGGCGAGATCAACGAGATCGCGCAGATGGGAGTGCAGGTGGCGGTGGTCATCGGCGGCGGTAATATTTTCCGCGGCGCAGGCCTGGCGCGCGCGGGGATGGACCGCGTAACGGGCGATCACATGGGCATGCTGGCGACCGTCATGAACTCGCTCGCCATGCAGGACGCCCTGGAGAGCTTTGGGCTCTACGCGCGCGTGATGTCGGCCATCCGTATCAACCAGGTATGCGAGGACTACATTCGCCGCCGCGCCGTGCGCCACCTCGAAAAGGGCCGCGTCGTGATTTTTGCCGCCGGCATCGGTAACCCGTTCTTCACCACCGATACAGCGGCGTCGCTACGCGCCATTGAGGTCAATGCCGAAGTGTTGCTGAAGGCAACGAAGGTGAACGGCGTCTATTCCGACGATCCGCTGACTAATCCAGCCGCCGTGCGCTACGCGCGGCTGACCTTCGATAAAGTGCTCGCGGATAAGTTGAATGTGATGGATGCGACGGCGGTGGTGATGTGCCGTGACAATCGCCTGCCGCTGCGCGTCTTCAATCTGAACAATCCCGGTGATCTTACCCGCATCGTGCGTGGCGAGGATGTGGGCACGGCTGTCACCGTCGAGTAGGAGCCGCTTGCATGCTCGAAGAGCTGAAGAAAGACGGACGCGATCGCATGGCCAAGTGCGTGCAGACCTTCCAGGCCGAATTGAAGAAGCAGCGTACCGGCCGTGCGCACCCATCCCTCGTCGAGCATCTGAAGGTCGACTACTACGATTCAGAGGTGCCGCTGCAGCAGATCGCGAGCATCAACGTCGAAGACGGCCGCACCCTCGTCATCTCGCCCTGGGAGAAGAGCGTGGTGCAGGCGATCGAGAAGGCGATCCATAAGTCGGATCTCGGCCTGACCCCAATGACCGCCGGCACGGTGATTCGCGTGCCCATGCCGCTCCTCACCGAAGAGCGCCGCCGCGAGATTACCAAGGTCGTGCGTCACGATGCGGAGAACGCACGCGTTGCGGTGCGCAACGTGCGCCGCGATGTCATGAACGACATTAAGGATCTGCTGAAGGAAAAGCTCATCTCCCAGGATGATGAGCGGCGCGCGGAGAGCGAAGTGCAGAAACTCACCGACAAGTACGTGGCCGACATCGACCAGATTCTCGGGGCGAAAGAGAAGGAGATCATGCAAGTTTGAGCGCGACGCCCCGACACGTCGCGATCATCATGGACGGCAACGGCCGCTGGGCCGGCGCGCGCGGCCTGCCCCGCCAGGCGGGACACAGGGCGGGAATCCGTCCGGCACGCATGGTCATCGAGGAGTGTTCGCGGCGCGGCGTTGCGGCGCTCACGCTGTTTGCGTTCTCGAGCGAAAATTGGGGGCGACCGAGCGTCGAGGTTTCTGGGATCATGAACTTGTTCCTGGACGCGCTCGAGCGCGAGACGGCGCAACTGCATGCCAATGGGGTGCGGGTGCGCGTCATCGGCGAACGGCGTACGCTGCCGGTGCGCCTGCAGTCGCGGGTGGCCGCCGCCGAGCAACAGACCGCCCATAACGGCGGCTTACGGCTGCAAGTGGCGATGAGCTATGGAGGGCGGTGGGATATTGTACAGGCAAACCAGAGACTTGCAGAACAATGCTTAGTTGGTGCATTAAATCCGAAAGAGATTACCGAAGGCCATTTGGCAAGCGCTCTGGAGTTGGCCGACGTGCCGGACCCTGATTTATTCATCCGCACCGGCGGCGAGCGCCGGATCAGCAATTTCCTTCTTTGGAACCTGGCGTACACGGAGCTGTATTTCAGCGATCGGCTCTGGCCGGACTTCTCCGCATCGGACCTGGAGGAGGCGCTGGCGTTTTTCGGCGGGCGCGAGCGGCGCTTTGGTCTCACCGCGCCGCAGCCACCACCTGCGGCCGGACAGGTCGGCTCGTGACCGAGGCGCTGCGATCCCGAGTGCTGACCGCGCTGGTGCTCGCGGCGGGCATGCTCGCAATTGTACTGTGGCTGCCGTCCGCGGCCACCGTGCTCGTGCTCACCGCTGGGGTGCTCGCGGGCGCGTGGGAATGGTCGGCTTTCCTGCGCTCCTCGTCGAAGCTCGTGCGCGTTGCCTATGTGGCGGGAATCGCGGTGCTGCTCGCGCTGGTATGGCGCTACACGGCCGACCCTGTCGGCAGGGATGAGGTGCTGGCTGTGGCGCTCGTATGGTGGCTTGTTGCACTCGGCTGGATCTTGCTCGCACCGCGGCGCGCGGCGGTCTGGTCGGCCGCACTCGCTGGCGTCTTTGCGCTCGTGCCCGCGTGGCTGGCACTCATGCGTCTGCGCCTCGATCTGCCAAACGGAGCGCAGTGGATGTTATTTGTGCTTATTCTCGTTTGGGCGGCTGACATGGGCGCGTTCTTCTTTGGCGGACGCTTTGGACGGTTACGTCTGGCACCTGCGGTTTCGCCGGGCAAGACCTGGGAGGGTGTTATCGGCGGCGTCCTCGTGGCGATGGTGGTGGCGCTTTGCGGTAGCGCCTGGTTCCGGATTCCGCTCGCTTTCTTTCTACCGCTGTGCCTCACTGTCGTCGCATTCTCCATCGTCGGTGATCTCACCGAGAGCTTGCTCAAGAGATTTGCGGGCATTAAGGACAGCGGCAGCGTATTTCCCGGCCATGGCGGAGTCATGGATCGCATCGACAGCGTGACCGGCGCGGCTCCCGTAATGTTGTTTGGACTGACGGTGTTCGGAGTGGCAGCGTGATTGGGGTAAGCGTATTGGGCTCGACCGGCTCCATTGGCGAGAGCACGCTCGATGTGCTCGCGCGCCATCCGGATAAGTTCAAAGTCGTGGGTCTCGGAGCGCACCGCAACGCTGCGAAACTCGCACAGCAAGTTCTCGCCCTGCGCCCCGCGTTCGCGGCGCTGGCGGACGCAGCGGCGGCGCGCGATCTGGGCCAACGGCTCGACGCGAGCGGCAGTCACACGCGGGTGCTGGGCGGCGAGGAGGGCCTCGTCGCGCTTGCGGCTATGCCGGAGGCGGCCATCGTGATGGCCGGCATCGCAGGATCCGCCGGCTTGCGCTCGACGCTCGCCGCCGCACACGCGGGCAAGCGCGTCCTGCTGGCCAATAAGGAGTCCCTCGTGATGGCGGGGCCGCTGCTCATCGCTGCGGTACGCAGCTCCGGCGCAACACTGTTACCTGTCGACAGCGAGCACAGCGCCATATTTCAATGCTTGCCGCCGAGCAGCGAGCCAGGTGTGCTCGCGCCGGGAGTGCGGCGCGTTTTGCTGACGGCCTCAGGGGGTCCGTTTCTCGACTGGGCGCCCGAAGCTTTTGCAGCGGTCACACCCGAGCAGGCGTGCGCGCATCCGAAGTGGGTGATGGGCCGCAAGATTTCGGTCGACTCGGCTACGCTAATGAACAAAGGCCTCGAGTTGATCGAGGCGTGCCTGCTTTTCGGGCTTGCGCCGCAGCAGGTCGAGGTCGTGGTCCATCGGCAGAGTATCGTGCATTCGCTTGTCGAATATGTGGACGGCTCGATACTCGCGCAGTTGGGTTCCCCAGACATGCGCACGCCCATCGCGCACGCGCTCGCCTGGCCCAGTCGGGTGGCCTGCGGTGTAGACTTTCTCGACTTGATCCGCACGGCGCGCTTGGACTTTTGCGCACCGGATTTGTTGCGCTTTCCATGCCTCGCGCTGGCACAGGCGGCGGCGCGCGCCGGCGGTCTCATGCCAGCCATTCTCAATGCCGCCAATGAGGTTGCCGTGCAGGCGTTTCTCGACCGCCAGTTGAACTTTCTTGATATTCCCCGGGTCATTGACAGCGTGATCACTACGATGTCGGCCGGCACCATTGGCAGCTTGGACGACGTGCTGGAGGCGGACGCCGAAGCGCGGCGGCGCGCCCATGCAAGGCTCACCGCGGCTCCCGGGGCGATGCGGGCGGCGGCCCGATGAATTTCGTCTGGTACTTGCTGTGGTTCGTGGTGGCAGTGAGCTTGCTTGTCACGGTGCACGAATTTGGACATTTTTGGGTCGCACGACAGCTCGGCTTCAAGGTGCTGCGGTTCTCGGTCGGCTTCGGGCGGCCGCTACTGAAAAAAGTCGCCGGGGCGGATCAGACGGAGTATGTGATCGCCGCCATCCCGCTGGGCGGTTATGTAAAGCTTCTCGACGAGCGCGAAGGCCCCGTGCCTGCACAGGATCTAGCGCGCTCATTTACCCGCAAGCCTCCGTGGCAGCGCATCGTCGTACTGCTCGCCGGGCCAGGCTTCAATATCCTGTTTGCAATTCTCGTGCTCTGGGGCATGTTTTGGGCCAACGGCGAGACCGAGATCAGACCGCTCGTGGGCGAGGTGGTGAAAGGCTCGGTTGCGGATCGCGCCGGGCTGCAGTCGGGGGATGAGATCGTTGCCATCAACGGCAGCCCCGTAGCGGGTCAACGCGATGTCGTATTTGACCTGCTCGATGCCATGAGCGGTCAGGGCGAGGCGGTTCTCGCGGTGCATGCGCATTCGGGCGAATCGCGCACCGCAACACTGACCGTGGCGAATTCCGCCGAGCGGCGCAGGCTCACCGAGCCGGCTGAGCTATTCAAAGGCCTGGGGTTTGATTTTTGGGAGCCGACCGTACCGGCGGTACTGGGGCATGTACTGCCCGACGGGCCGGCAGCGCGCGCGGGATTGAAGCCGGGCGATGAGATTACCGCGATCAACGGCGAGCCGGTGCGCAGTTTTCGTGACGTGATCGCGCGCGTCGCCGGGCGGCCCGGCGAGGCCATCGTCGTGCGTTATCAGCGCGGCGGGGCGCAATTCGACGCGCGGGTCGTCGTCGCAGGCGAGCGTGTCGATGGCAGGCTGGTCGGGCGGATTCGCGTGCAAACTGCGTCGACCGTGAAACTTCCGGACTCTCTTTTGATTCACACCGAGTTGACGCCGCTTGCATCGCTCGGGCGTGCCGCCAGTGAAGCTGAGAACATGACCGTGCTGCAGGCACGGCTGTTCTGGCGCATGCTCATCGGCCAAGTATCACTCAAGAATTTGAGCGGGCCGCTGAGTATCGCCGAGTACGCCGGCGATTCGGCGCAGGCGGGTGTCGCGCCGTTCCTGGGATTCCTGGTACTGATCTCGCTCAGTCTCGGCTTCCTCAATCTTCTGCCGGTGCCCATCCTCGATGGTGGCCAGATTGTCTTCCAGCTGGTGGAGTGGCTGCAGGGCACCCCATTGTCCGAGCGCACGCAAGTGCTCGGTCAGCAGGTGGGGATCGCGCTCCTGGTCCTCTTGATGGGCGTCGCATTGTTCAACGACATCGCGCGCCAGTTGAACTGATCAAACAAAGCGCAGAGGACTTCGACTTCGCGTATGATAAATTGTCGCAAGCGGCAGGCATTCGCATGCCCGCCATTCATTAAGGGGAAGTGTGCCGTGAAGGGCGTTGTCATTTCGATGATTTTCGGCTTGGGCGCAGCAGTGCTGCTCGGCGCTGCACCCGCATGGGCGGCGGAGATGAAGATTGCGGTCGTCGACTACGGAAAGTTGATGGAAGAGTCGCCGCAGGCTAAGGCGGTCTCCGACGCTCTCAGAAACGAGTTCACGCCCCGTCAGCGTGACTTACAAGCGCAGCAGGCTGCGGTTAAGTCAAAGGAGGACCGGCTGCAGAAAGATGCTGCAACGATGACACAGGAGCAGCGCAACCATGCTGACAAAGAACTGCGTGACGGCGCACGCGACTTCGCGCGCAAGCAAAGCGAGTTGCAGGATGACTTCAATGCCCGCAAGACCGAAGAGATGTCGCGGCTGCAACGCATTTTGATCGAGGAAGTAAGAACCTACGCCAAGGCGCAGGGCTTTGACCTTGTGATCGCTGACGGCGTCATCTATTCCACACCCACGCTCGACATCACGCCGGCGATCCTGACGGCTCTGCAGTCCCATTCGGCACGCGCGGCCGCAGCACCAGCGGCGCCAGCAGCGCCCGCGGCCACGAGTCCCAAACCGCAGAGTCACTGAGCAGCACCGGGCGGCGCCTGCGGTCCGGCACCCATGACGTCCGTGTCGCTCGGGGAGCTTGCAGTACGCTTCGGTTGCGAGCTTCATGGCGATCCGGATACGCGGGTCGATGGAGTTGCAGCGCTCGGCGATGCCGGCGCACGCGCGGTTTCCTTTCTTGCGAACCCGCGCTACCGGCGCGCGCTTGCACAAACGCGTGCCGCGGCCGTGGTGCTCGAGGCTTCTGCCGTCGCCGAATGTCCGGTCGCATCGCTGGTGTGCGAAAACCCGCACGCGACCTACGCACGCATAGCCGCATGGCTGTACCCACTTCCGCCGGTGGTCCCGGGAGTACACGCGTCCGCCGTCATCAGCGCAGATGCGCGCGTGGATCCGAGTGCTCATATCGGCCCATGCGCGGTGATCGGCGCAGGCGCGGTGATCGGTGCTCGCGCATTTATCGGGCCCCATTGCCTGGTGGCGGCGGCGGCGACGCTGGCGGAGGATGTACGCCTGGTCGCCCGCGTGACGGTGGGTGAGCGCGTAAGCCTCGGCGCACGCGTTCTCGTGCATCCCGGGGCAGTGCTCGGCAGCGATGGGTTTGGCTTTGCACACGAGCACGGTGTGTGGGTGAAGGTCCCGCAACTGGGCGGCGTGCAGGTGGGTGCCGATGTTGAGATCGGGGCCAATACCACCATCGATCGCGGTGCCATTGGCGATACCGTCATCGAGGAAGGCGTTAAGCTCGACAATCAGATCCAGATCGGCCACAACGTGCGTATTGGTGCGCATTCGGTGCTGGCGGCCTGCGTGGGCGTTTCGGGCAGCGTCACGATAGGGCGGCGCTGCATGATCGCCGGTGCGGTGGGGTTTGCGGGACACCAGTCAATCTGCGACGACGTGACCATCACGGGGCTCTCGTTGGTCACGCATTCCATCACGCGCCCCGGGGTATACTCGAGCGGGATTCCGACCGAGGAAGCGGGCGCTTGGCGCCGCATCGTCGCGCGCCTGAAACGCATCGACTCATGGGCGGCGCGCCTCGCAGCGGTGGAACGCCAGACGAACATCCGGGGCGGAGCTGCGCGGAGCGAAGATGATGAGTGACTCGATCCAGCTCGATATCTTGAAAATTCTTGAGCGCCTGCCGCACCGTTACCCGTTTTTGCTCGTCGACCGCGTGCTCGATTGCCGGCCGGGCCACAGCATCCGCGCGCTGAAGAACGTGACCTACAACGAGCCGTTCTTTCCGGGGCACTTTCCCACCCGACCGGTGATGCCCGGCGTGATGATCATTGAGGCGCTGGCGCAGACGGCGGGCATACTCGCCTTCGTGACCTCCGGGATCGTGCCGAACGAGGCGACACGCTTCTACTTTGTGGGCATCGACAAGGCGCGTTTCCGCAAGCCGGTGGAGCCTGGCGATCAGCTCGTGCTCACCGCGCAGCTGGAGCGCAGCTTCAAGGGTATCTGGCGCTTCTCCACCGTCGCGCGCGTGGGCGATGGTGAAGTCGCGCACGCGGAGATGATGGTGGCTCCGGAGGCCGGCAAGTGATTCGGCGCGCGGGCACTCAGGCAACGGTCGACTTGAGGAAGGGCACGCTCATCGACCCGCGCGCGATCGTATCGCCGGATGCTGAGCTCGCATCCGACGTCACGGTGGGCCCGTACGCCATCATCGACGCGGACGTCGTCATCGGCGCCGGCACCAGCGTCGGGCCGCACGCCGTGATCAACGGGCCGACGCGCATCGGGGCAGGAAATCGCATTTTTCAATTCGCCTCCATCGGCAGTGATCCGCAAGACAAGAAGTACCGCGGCGAGCGCTCGTACCTCGAAATCGGTGATCTGAACGTCTTCCGCGAATTCTGTACCGTGAATCGCGGGACTGCGAACGACCAGAGTGTCACGCGCATCGGCAGCCATAATCTCTTCATGGCCTACACGCACGTCGCGCACGACTGCGTACTCGGCGACCATATCGTCATGGCCAATTGCGCAACCCTGGCCGGGCACGTGCATCTGGCCGACTGGGTGCACATGGGTGGCCTGTCGGCGGCGCATCAATTCTCCAAGGTCGGGGTACACGCGTTCATCGCCAATAACACTGCGGTGACACGCGACGTGCCGCCGTTCGTCATGGCGGTCGGCCAGCCGGCGGAGCCGCACTCCGTAAACGCCGAAGGCATGCGGCGCCGCGGCTTCACGGCCGAGCAAATCCGCAATGTACGCAACGCCTTTCGCATTCTCTATCAGTCGGATCTGAAGCTCGTTGACGCGGTCGAGCGCTTGCAGGCGCTCGCCACTGCGCAGCCGGAAGTACGCGTGTTCGTCGATTTCATCGGGACCTCGACGCGCAGCCTCGTCAGATGAGCGTGGCGGCCGCCGAGCGCGCTGCCGGCGGAGCGCTGCGAATCGGCTTCGTCGCCGGGGAGTCTTCCGGGGATCAGCTGGGAGCCGCATTGATTGATGCCCTGCGCGCGCGGGTACCCGGGGTCGAGTGTTTCGGCGTGGCGGGTCCTAAGATGATTGCCGCCGGATGCGAGGCGTGGGCGAGCGCTGAGGAACTCGCCGTGATGGGACTGGCGGAGGTGCTGCGGCATCTACCGCGTCTGCTGCGTTTGCGGCGTACGCTGGTCGCGCGCTTTGCAGCGGCGCGACCGCAGGTATTTGTCGGCATCGATGCTCCGGAGTTCAATCTCGGCCTCGCCGCGCGTCTGAAGGCGCGGGGTATTCGCACTGTGCAGTACGTGAGCCCGCAGGTGTGGGCGTGGCGGCAGGGGCGCGTGCGCACCATCGGCCGCGCCTGTGATCTGGTGCTGTGTGTGCTGCCCTTTGAAACGAGCTTTTACGCAAACTACGGAGTGCGCGCGGTATTTGTGGGCCACCCGCTTGCGGACCAGATTGCGCTCGACATTGATCGCGCGGGCGCCCGCCGCACGTTGCAGATCGCGCCGAGCGCCACCGTCATTGCACTTCTGCCAGGCAGTCGACGCGCCGAGGTTGAGCGCTTGGGCGCAGACTTTGCCGCCGCGGCGGTATGGATCGCCGCGCATCGGCCCGCCGCACAGTTCATTGCACCGATGGCGACGCGCGCCGTGCGTCAGGTGTTTGAGCGCCAGGTGGCGGCTGCTCAAGCGCGCATCCGCCTCACCGACGGCGGCGCCCGCGAGGCGCTCGCCGCCTGTGATGCCGCGCTCGTCGCCTCGGGCACTGCAACGCTTGAGACCTTGCTGTCGAAACGGCCTATGGTGGTCGCCTATAGGCTCGCCTCTGCCACGGTGTTTGTGGCGCGGCGGCTCGCTCTGGTGAAGTCAGCCTTCATGGCCCTGCCCAACCTCCTTGCCGGGCGCGCCTTGGTGCCGGAGTTCTTCCAGGACGAGGTCACGCCTGCGGCCCTGGGGGCGGCACTGCTGCACGAGCTCGACGACCCCGGGCGCGGCGCGCTCCTCGAAGCGGAATTTCGCCGCATTCACGCGGAGCTGCGCTGCGGCGCAGCCGCGCACGCCGCGCAGGCGATTCTCGAATGTGCGGGAGCGGCTGCATGACGCGCGCGCCACCATCGCCGCGGCGTGCGCGCATCGCAGGCGTCGATGAGGCGGGGCGGGGGCCGCTCGCGGGGCCCGTAGTCGCCGCGGCCGTCATTCTCAACTCACGGCGTCCGATCCTGGGCCTTGCGGACTCAAAGACGCTGGCGCCCGCGGAACGTCATCGGCTCGCAATGCTGATTCGCGCACGGGCGCTTGCCTGGGGCGTCGGCTGGTCCGATACCGAGGAGATCGACAGCCTCAACATCCTGCAGGCGACGCTGCTCGCAATGCGCCGTGCACTGCTGTGCCTGCCGCTGTGTCCCACGCACGTGCAGGTGGATGGCGATTACCCGCCGCGCCTGACCGACCTGTTGGGCAGCTGCACGGTCGAGGCCGTGGTCAAGGGTGACGCGACCATCGACGCCATCAGCGCTGCGTCGATTCTCGCCAAGACCTTTCGCGACGCGCTGATGGAGCGCATGGACGCGCACTATCCGGGATTCGATCTCGCCACTCACAAAGGCTACGCGACGCCGGCGCATCTGGCGGCCCTCAGGGTGCGGGCACCGACGCCGCTGCATCGGCGTTCCTTCGAGCCGGTGCGCGAGGCGTTAACGGCGCTACTATTGACGCCATGAACTGCGGGTTCGTACATCTGCGCCTGCACACCGAGTACTCGCTCGTCGACAGCGTGATCCGCGTCGAAGAGCTGGTCGATGCCGTGCTCGCCGCCGAGATGCCGGCGGTGGCGCTGACTGACCAGAGCAATCTCTTCGCCATGGTGAAGCTCTACCGGGCAGCGCTTGAGCGTGGCATCAAGCCCATCGTCGGAGTGGATCTTTGGGTGCGCGAGCCCGGCGAGCGCACAACGCCGTCGCGATTGACACTCCTGTGCCAATCCGAGGTCGGGTATCGCAACGTCACGCGCCTCCTGAGTCGCGCCTATCTCGAAGGCCAGCATCGGGGTGTCGCGCTCGTCGACCGGCGTTGGTTGTGCGCGGAGTCGCTGCGCGGTCTCATCGCGCTCTCCTGCGCCGGCGAAGGCGACGTGGGGCGCGCACTTGTCAATGCTCACGACAGCGAGGCGGAGCGCGCCTGCGAGCAATGGCGCGCGCTCTTCGAGGATCGCTTCTATCTGGAACTGCAGCGCATTGGCCGCCCTGGCGAAGAGGAGTACATCGCCGCTGCACTCGCCCTCGCCGCGAGGCGCTCGATTCCGGTGGTGGCCACTAACGACGTGCGCTTCCTCAAGGCGGAAGATTTCGAAGCGCACGAGGCGCGCGTGTGCATTCACGAGGGCGCCCTGCTCGCCGATACGGGCCGCGTGCGGCGCTATACGGGACAGCAATACCTGCGTACGCCGCGCGAAATGGCGCTGCTGTTCGCGGACGTACCCGAGGCACTCGCCAACTCGGTCGAAATCGCACGCCGCGCCAGTCTTATTCTGCGCCTCGGCGAGATGCATATGCCGCAATATCCCGTTCCCGACGGGACGAGTGCGGCGGATTTTCTGCGCCAGGAATCCGCGCGCGGCCTTGCGCGCCGGCTCGCCGCGGAGCAGGACGCGGCGCGCATCGAGCAGCGGCAGACGCGCCTGCAAAGCGAGCTGGACGTCATCTGCCAGATGGGCTTCGCGAGCTATTTTCTCATCGTCGCGGACTTCATCCGCTGGGCGCGCGAAAACGCAGTACCCGTGGGGCCGGGGCGCGGTTCCGGTGCCGGCTCACTCGTCGCCTACTGTCTTGGGATCACGGATTTGGATCCGCTTGAATACGATCTTCTGTTTGAAAGGTTTTTGAATCCGGAACGCGTGTCGATGCCCGACTTCGACGTCGATTTTTGCATGGCAGGTCGCGATCGGGTGATCGACTACGTGGCCGACAAATACGGCCGCGACCGCGTTTCGCAAATCATCACCTACGGCACGCTCGCGGCTAAAGCGGTCGTGCGCGACGTCGGGCGCGTGCTTGGCTTGAGCTACGGATTTGTCGATCGGATTGCCAAGCTCATCCCCTTCGAGCTTGGCATCACATTGACGGATGCGCTGGCAAAGGAGCCGGAACTCGCGCGTTTATATCAAACGGAAGACGAGGTGCGCAATCTGATTGATCTTGCCCGCTCGCTCGAGGGACTCACGCGCAATGCCGGCACGCATGCGGGCGGGGTTGTCATTGCGCCTTCCGCGCTCACCGACTTTACCCCACTCTACTGCGAGGAAGGCGCGACCAGCGTCGTGACTCAGTTTGACAAGGACGACGTCGAAGCAGCGGGGCTCGTCAAATTCGACTTCCTCGGTCTGCGCACGCTCACCATCATCGATCGAGCGGTGCGCACCATCAATCCGGTGCGCGCGTTGCGCGCCGAGGCGCCGCTCGACATCAACGCGCTTCCCATGAGCGACGCCAAAACGTACGCGCTCATCAAGTCGGGACGCACGACTGCGGTGTTTCAGCTGGAGTCGCGCGGCATCAAAGATCTCATTCGCCGCCTGCAGCCGGACCGCTTCGAGGACATCGTGGCGCTGGTCGCGCTGTTTCGCCCCGGACCGCTGCAATCGGGCATGGTTGACGACTTTATCGAACGCAAGCACGCGCCCGCCAACACGCCGATCGACTACCTGCATCCGGATCTGAAGACCGTCCTGGCGCCGACCTATGGCGTCATCCTCTATCAGGAACAGGTGATGCAGATCGCGCAGGTGCTGGCGGGCTACACATTGGGCGGCGCGGACATCCTGCGGCGTGCGATGGGTAAGAAGAACGCCCATGAGATGGCCCAGCAACGCTCAGTGTTTGTCGACGCGGCGGTCACGCGCGGCGTCGGGCGCCCGCGTGCCGCCTATATATTCGACCTCATGGAAAAATTCGCGGGTTACGGCTTCAACAAGTCGCATTCGGCGGCGTACGCACTGCTCGCGTACCAGACCGCGTTTCTCAAGGCCCACTACACCGCAGCCTTCATGGCCGCAGTGTTGACCGCCGACATGGACCGCACTGAAAAGGTTGTGTACCTGATCCAGGAATGCAAGGAGCTCGACATTCGTGTGCAGCCGCCGGACCTGAATGCATCGGTTTACGAGTTCGCGGTCGGCGACGAGCGCAGCATCCGCTACGGGCTCGGTGCCGTTAAGGGCGTGGGGGAGGCGGCGGTACGGGCGGTCATCGCCGAACGCGAGGCACGCGGCCCGTACCAGAGTCTTGAGGATCTGTGCCGGCGGCTCGACTTGCAGAAGGTGAACCGCCGCGTGCTTGAGGCGCTCATCAAGTCGGGCAGCCTCGATGGTTTTGCGGTCAACCGCGCCACGCTGATGCGTCGCCTGGGCAGCGCCATGCAGCGCGGCGACCAGAGCGCGCGGGCGCACGAGGCAGGCCAGGTTGACCTTTTCGGCCTCGCCGCCGAGGAACGCACCGCTGCGCTGCATGAGAGCCATGCGCCGGCTGAGCCCGATTGGAGCGAAGCGCAGCGCCTCGCCGGCGAGCGCGAGACGCTGGGTTTGTACTTGACCGGGCACCCGATTGAGCGGCTGGAGCAGCATCTGCCACGCTTTGTGTCGCATCGCATCGGTGATCTTCTGGGCGAGCGACCCTTCGCGCAGTCCGGCCGGGGGTTCGGTGCGGGCCGTACGGTGACCGTGGCTGGCTTAATCGACGAGATTAGGAAGCGTGGCGCGCGCCTCAGTGTGAGTCTTGATGATCGCTCGGGAAGGATCGAAGTGACCCTGTTTGACGAAGTTTTTCAGAGACACCGCGACCTTATCGTGAAGGATGCGCTCGTGCTCGTCGAAGGATCGCTGCGCTTTGATGAGTTCTCCGATGGCTGGCGTCTGGGTGCGCGGCGCATTACCGATCTCGATGAGGCTCTGGAGGCCCAGGCGCGCCGTATCGTCCTCAAGTGGCCGCCGCAGCGTGCGCCGGGCGACTTCGAAGAACTCGCGCAAATTCTCGCGCACTGGCGCCCCGGAACCTGTCCGGTCACCATTGAATACCGCACCGCAAACGCCTGCGGCGCGCTTACCCTCGCGAGCGAGTGGAGCGTGCGCCCGACGCGTGAGCTGCTGAGTGCGCTCGAGAGCTTTATCGGGCGCGAAGGGGTGGAACTGCGCTGCGGCGCCGCCGCACCGGTGGGAATTGCGGAGAGCCTTGCGGATGCCGGGCGGCGCCCGTAACCTCCGAATCCCGGTGTGAAGCGGTAAGCTGCAGAATGGCCGTCGCGTTTCTCGACTTCGAACAGCCGATCGCCGAACTCGAAGCGAAGATCGAAGAGCTCAAGCACGTCTCCTCGGACGACTCCGAGGTCAATATCCGCGAGGAAATCGCGCGTCTGCAGGCGAAGAGCCGGCAGCTGACCACACACATCTTCGCCAATCTGACGCCCTGGCAGATCACGCAGTTGGCGCGTCATCCGCATCGGCCCTATACGCTCGACTACGTGAACGTCATGTGCCACGAGTTTCAGGAGCTGCATGGCGATCGGATGTTCGGCGACGATCTTGCGATCGTTGGCGGGCTTGCGCGCCTCGGCGATCGTGCGGTGATGGTGCTCGGGCACCAGAAGGGACGCGACACCAAGGAACGCGTGCGTCGCAACTACGGGATGCCCAAGCCCGAGGGTTATCGCAAGGCGTTGCGTCTGATGCGGCTCGCCGAGCGCTTTAACTTGCCGCTCATCACTTTCATCGACACTCCCGGTGCGTACCCCGGCGTTGGTTCTGAGGAGCGCGGCCAGAGCGAGGCGATCGCACGCAACCTCTTTGAGATGTCGGTGCTGCGCATCCCGATCATCAGCGTCGTCATTGGCGAAGGAGGCTCGGGAGGCGCACTGGCAATCGGGGTGTGCGATCGCCTGCTGATGCTCCAATACAGCACCTATTCGGTGATCACTCCGGAGGGGTGTGCTTCAATTCTATGGAAGAGCGCCGAAAAGAAAGAAGCGGCGGCAGACGCCATGGGTCTCACCGCCCACCGCCTGGCGCAGCTCGGCCTCATCGACGAGGTGCTCGAGGAGCCTCTCGGCGGCGCGCATCGCGACCCGGCGCAGATGTCGGAACATCTGAAGGCAGCTCTCATGCGCCAGCTGGCGACGCTCGAGGAGGTGAGCCGCGAAGAGTTGCGGGCGGCGCGCGGCGCCAAGATCGCCGCATTCGGTGTGTATTCCGAAACGTCCTTGTGAACGTGGTGAAGGGCGCGCCTTTCGGTTCGCGATGGCTGCGCGCGCACCTGGCACGCCTCGTGCCCTCATTTCCCAAGGTCGCTATCTGCGTGGCTTACAGCGGTGGCGTGGATTCCACGGCGCTGCTCGCAGCCTTGGCCCGCGGCGCGCGCGCGCGACCGCAACTGCGCGCGCTGCACGTCAATCACGGCCTGTACCCCGGAGCGGCAGCCTGCAGCGCTCACTGTGAGAAAGCGGCACGTCATCTGGGCGTGGCGCTCAAGGTCATTGCGGTCCGGGTGCCGCGCACGCGCGGCACCTCGCTCGAGGCACAGGCGCGCGCGGTGCGCTATGCCGCGCTGGCGCGCGAGCTCACGGCCGGTGAGATTCTTCTGACCGCGCATCATGCCGACGATCAGCTCGAGACCGTTTTTTTGCAGCTATTGCGGGGTGCGGGGGTGGCAGGCATGGCAGCGATGCCGCAGCTCGCGCGGTTTGCCGGCGGGTGGCTGGCGCGACCGCTGCTCACGCGCTCGCGCGCTGAGCTTGCCGCGTGGGTGACGCGGCACCGGCTTGCCTGGTTCGACGATGTGACCAATGCCAACGAGCGACTCGATCGCAATTACCTGCGCCGCCAGGTGCTGCCGCGGATCCGCTCACGCTGGCCCGGGTGTGCGCGCGCCGTGGCCCGCAGCGCGCAGCATGCGGCGCAGGCCCAGCATCTGCTCGAGGAGATGGGCCGTAGCGACGCCAGCAAGGCCGCTGACGGCGCGGATCTAGCGGTTCAGGGCCTGCGCGCGCTGTCTTCGGAGCGACGCGCGAATGCGCTGCGTGCCTGGATCAGCGCTGCGGGATGGCCGGCGCCAGATGCGCGTCGCCTGGCAGAGCTCGCCGGAGCGGTGCTGGCGGCGCGCGCTGATGCCAATCCGTCGGTCGCCTGGGGGGACGTGATCGCGCGCCGCCATGTTGATCGGCTCTCGCTTCATGCACGCGGCGCGACGCTTCCAGATGCGCAATTGATCTGGGCATGGCGAGCGGCGCCACAGCTGAGGCTGCCCGCAGGTCTCGGCACTCTCGCGCTCGAGGCCGATGAGCGCGGCCCGATCGATCTGGAGCTTCTAGCGGATGAGCTCGCCGTGCGCTGGCGTCAAGGCGGAGAGCGTCTGCGGCCGCGCGTCGGCGGCCCAAGCCGCGCGCTCAAGACGCTGCTGCAGGAAGCACAGGTCCCGCCTGCGGAGCGCGCGCGCATGCCGCTCGTCTTCGACGGCGCGCGACTCATTGCCGTTGCCGACTGCTGGAGCGATGTATCCATCCACGCCCGGCCGCGCTGTGCGCGCCGCGCCCGCATCCTGTGGCGACGCGCCTGAAGATCTTTGCCGTGCGCGCGCGATTTTGCTAGTCTGCCTGCCCGTCGTCCCTGCAGCCGTGCGGCTGCGACGTTCCTCCGACGGGATCCCAGATGTCGCGATTTGTTTTCGTCACCGGTGGCGTCGTGTCCTCTTTGGGCAAGGGTATCGCCGCAGCCTCGCTCGGCGCCATTCTGGAGGCGCGCGGGCTCAAGGTCGCGATGGTGAAGCTCGATCCCTACATCAATGTCGATCCCGGGACCATGAGCCCGTTTCAACACGGCGAAGTGTTTGTCACGCAGGACGGCACCGAGACGGATCTGGATCTTGGGCACTACGAGCGCTTCGTGCGCACCACGACCGGCCGCCACAGCAATTTCACCACCGGTCGCATCTACGAACGCGTCATCGCCAAGGAGCGGCGCGGCGATTATCTCGGCGCCACGGTCCAGGTCATCCCGCACATCACCGATGAGATCAAGCGCAGCGTGCAGTTGGGCGCGGGTGGCGCGGATGTCTGTATGGTGGAGATCGGCGGGACCGTCGGTGACATCGAATCGCTGCCGTTTCTCGAGGCGATCCGGCAGTTGGGCCTCGAGCTCGGTCGCAGCAACTGCGTCTACATGCATTTGACCCTGGTTCCCGTCGTCGGCGGCTCCGGGGAGATCAAGACCAAGCCGACGCAGCATTCAGTCAAGGAACTGCGCGGCATCGGCATCCAGCCCGACGTACTGCTTTGCCGCTGCAAGCATCCGTTGCCCGAGGAGCAGCGTCGCAAAATCGCGCTGTTCACGAGTGTCGAGGAGCGCGCGGTCATCTCAGCCGTCGATGCGGAAGACATTTATCAGATCCCGCTCCTGTTGCACGAGCAGGGACTCGACGACATCGTCATCGAAAAACTGCGCCTGCAGGTGGCGGCGACGGATTTGCCCGAATGGCGCCAGGTGGTGAGCGCCAAGGCGAATCCGGACGGGCGGGTCGACATCGCCATGGTCGGCAAGTACGTGCAGATACGCGATTCCTACATATCGCTCAACGAGGCGCTGATGCACGGTGGCTTGAAAACGCGCACGCGCGTCAACATCCACTATGTCGAGTCGACTGATTTGGAGAAGGATGGCCTGCGGGCATTGGCGGGAATGGATGCGATTCTCGTGCCCGGCGGTTTCGGCGAGCGCGGCGTCGAGGGGAAGATCCAGGCCGTGCGCTATGCGCGCGAGCAGGGCATCCCCTATCTCGGCATCTGCCTCGGCATGCAGATGGCCGTCATCGAGTACGGGCGTCACGTGCTCGGGCTGGCGGAGGCGAACAGCACCGAGATGAATCGCGCCACGCCGCACCCGGTGATCGCGCTCATCACCGAGTGGCAGGACGCGGCACACGGCGCCCAGCTGCGCGACGAATCGTCGGGCAAGGGCGGCAGCATGCGCCTCGGTGCACAGGAGGTAGTGCTCGGCGCGGGCACGCAGGTGCGCGAGATCTACAACAAGGACGCAATCATGGAGCGCCATCGTCACCGCTACGAGTTCAACAATCATTATCTCGAGCGCTATAGCCGGGCGGGGATGCGCTTCTCGGGCTTCTCGCGCGACGGGCTGGTGGAAATCATCGAATTGCCCAACCACCCATGGTTCGTGGCCACCCAGTTCCATCCGGAATTTGTTTCCACGCCGCGCGACGGGCATCCGCTGTTCACTGGCTTCATTCGCGCCGCGCGCACGCACCGTGCCGCGCAGCTGCCGCAAGCCGCAGGAGCATGAAGCTCGCCGGGCAGGAGGTCGGTCTCGATCGCCCGTTCTTTCTCATCGCCGGGCCCTGCGTGATCGAAAGCGCCGCACTCACCGAGGAGATTGCCGGCCGCCTCGCCGAAATCACCAAGCGCCTGCAGATCCCCTTCATCTTCAAGGCCTCCTTCGACAAGGCCAACCGCTCCTCTGCGGCCAGTTTTCGCGGCCCGGGGGTGGCCGCCGGACTCAAAGTGCTCGACGATGTGCGCCGCGCCGTCGGCGTGCCGGTTCTGACCGACGTTCACGAAGATACGCCGCTGGCGGAAGTCGCCGCGGTCGTTGACGTGCTGCAGACGCCGGCGTTCCTGTGCCGGCAGACGAATTTCATCATCAGCGCCGCGAGCCACGGCAAGCCGGTCAACATCAAAAAGGGTCAGTTTCTCTCTCCCGGAGAGATGCAGAATGTCGTCGACAAGGCGCGCTCGACCGGCAACGACGCCATCATGGTCTGTGAGCGCGGCTTCTCCTTTGGTTACAACAATCTCGTCTCTGACATGCGCTCGCTCGCGATCATGCGCGCGACGGGCTGTCCAGTGGTGTTCGACGCCACCCATTCCGTGCAGTTGCCCGGAGGGCAGGGCGCCGCCTCCGGCGGCCAGCGAGAATTCGTCCCGGTGCTGGCGCGCGCGGCCGTCGCGGCCGGCGTCGCGGGATTATTCATGGAGACACACCCCGACCCCGCGAAGGCGCTTTCGGACGGCCCAAACGCCTGGCCGCTTGCGCGCATGGAGGCGTTGCTGGAGACGCTCACGGCGCTCGACCGTGCGGTGAAGTCACAGCCGTTTGAGGAATCACTGTTATGAGCCGGATCGCCGCTATCCGCGGCCGTGAAATCGTTGACTCGCGCGGCAATCCGACCGTCGAGGCCGACGTAGTGCTTGAATCGGGCGCCAGCGGCCGGGCCGCGGTGCCCTCGGGAGCCTCGACCGGATCGCGCGAGGCGGTGGAGCTGCGCGACCGGGACCCGCAGCGCTATCAGGGCAAGGGGGTGTTGCAGGCGGTTGAGAACATCAACAAGGTGCTCGCTCCCGGGCTCCTGCGTAGTGACGCGCGCGATCAGTCGGGCATTGATCGCAGGATGATTGAGCTCGACGGCAGCGAGAACAAGTCGCACCTGGGAGCGAACGCGCTCCTGGCGGTGTCCTTGGCGGTCGCGCACGCGGCCGCTCGCGAGCAGCGACAGCCCCTGTATGCCTATCTCGCGCAGCACCTGCTTGCCGGCCGGCAAGCCGTGATGCCCGTACCGCAGATGAACATCGTCAATGGCGGCGCGCACGCCAACAACAGTCTTGATATCCAGGAGTTCATGATTCTCCCGGTGGGTGCGCCGAACTTTCGAGAAGCGCTGCGCTACGGCGCCGAGATTTTTCACATTCTGAAGAGGCTGCTTGCCGAGCGCGGACTGTCGACCACAGTCGGTGATGAAGGCGGATTTGCCCCCAATCTGGGCTCGAATGAGGAGGCCATCGGCATTGTTCTGCAGGCCATCGAGCAGGCGGGCTACGAGGCCGGCGGCGACATCCTCCTCGGGCTCGATGTCGCGAGCTCGGAGCTCTTCAAGGATGGCCACTATGAGCTCGAGTCGGAAGGCCGGCGCTTTAACGCCGCCGAGTTCACGCGCTATCTGGCGGACCTCGCCGGCAAATATCCGATCGTGACCATCGAGGACGGCATGAGCGAGGCGGACTGGGGCGGCTGGGGTGAGCTCACGCGGGAACTCGGCCAACGCGTACAGCTCGTGGGGGATGATCTCTTCGTCACCAACACGAAGATGCTGAAGCGCGGCATCGACGAGCACGTCGCCAACGCCATTCTCATCAAGCCGAATCAGATTGGCACGCTCACCGAAACACTCGCTGCCATCGACATGGCCGATCGCGCACGCTATGCCTGCGTCATCTCCCACCGCTCGGGGGAGACCGAGGATACGACTATCGCCGACATCGCGGTGGCGACGGCGGCGACCCAAATCAAGACCGGCTCCCTGTCGCGCTCCGACCGGATGGCAAAATACAACCAGCTGCTGCGTATCGAGGCCGAACTCGGCAAGGTGCGTTACGCGGGGCGCGACGCTTTTCCCGTCAAGTGTTAGGCTCTGCCCCCGTGAAATGGCTTGCCGCTGCTTTGTTCGTCGTCGTCGTGCTGCTGCAGTACAGGCTGTGGCTCTCGGCAAGCGGAATGCAGGAGCTCACGCGGCTCGAGAGCGCCGTGGCGCAGCAGAGAAGCGAGGACGAACGCTTGGCGGATCGCAATCGGCAGCTTGCAGCCGAGGTGCGCGATCTAAAGAGCGGCTTCGGTGCCCTGGAGGAGCGCGCCCGCAGCGATCTGGGCATGATCGCCAACAACGAGACCTTCTATCAGGTCGTCCCGGCGCACGCCGCGGCGGACGGCAGGTCGCCGACCCGAACCGCGGCGCGGTGACCGCGCAATCTGAGCATCTGGCGCTGCGGTACTGGCTCGTCATGCCGGCGGCGGGCAGCGGACGCCGATTCGGCCATCCCCTGCCCAAGCAATATGTGCCGCTGTGCGGCCGGACCGTAATCGAGTGGGCGCTGGCGCCTTTTATCGCGGACGCGCGCTGCGCGGGCGTGGTGGTGGCCATTGCCGCGACGGATGAGCATTGGGAGCGTGTCGCTCTGCGACTGCCGAGCATCGAGGTTGCACCCGGCGGCGTCGCGCGCAGCGACTCCGTGCGTAGTGCACTCCTGGCGCTCGCGGGACGCGCGCGCGCCGACGATTGGGTGCTCGTGCACGACGCGGCACGCCCCTGCCTGACGGTAGCCGATCGGGACCGGCTGCTGCAGGAGCTCGCGAGCCACGCACTCGGCGGCCTCCTGGCGACGCCGGCAGCGGATACTCTGAAGCGCGCGGCGCAAGACCTGAGCGTGGCAACGACCCTCGACCGGACGGGCCTGTGGCGCGCGCTCACCCCGCAGATGTTTCGCTACGGCCCGCTGTGCGCCGCGCTCGATGCGGCCAAGGCGCTGTGCCGCGCGCCGGGGGACGAAGCCCAGGCATTTGAGTGGCTGGGCGAGCATCCGGCACTCATCGAAGGGTCGGCAGTCAATCTCAAGGTGACGAACCTCGGAGATCTTGCGCTTGCCGAGGCGGTGCTCACAGCGCGGCGCAGTACCGCATGAAGGTCGGCAGCGGCTTTGACGTGCATGCCTTCGGGCGCGGCGCTTTCGTCATGCTCGGCGGAGTACGCATAGCGCATTCCCGGGGCGTGACAGCGCATTCCGACGGCGATGTGGTGCTGCACGCGCTGTGCGACGCCCTGCTGGGCGCCGCGGGCCTCGGTGACATCGGCGAGCACTTCGCAAATAACGACCCGCAATGGCGCGGCGCAGACAGCGCGCTGTTCGTGCAGCGCGTCATCGCGATGCTTGACGCCCAGCGACTGCGCGTCGGCAATGCCGATATATCGGTGCTTGCGCAGGAGCCGAAGATTGCGCCGCACCGCAAGGCGATGTGCGCGCAGATTGCAAGTCTGCTGCGAGTCGCGCCGCAGCAGGTCAATGTGAAGGCGACCACCACCGAAGGCTTGGGTTTTCTCGGCCGGGCCGAAGGCATTGCCGCACAGGCGACGGTGTTGCTCCTGGAAGCCGGCGAGGCGGGCGGGCTTCAGCGCGACAGCAACACGTAGAGCGCGCCGGTTCCCCCGTCCTCCGGGCGCGCGGATGCGAAGGCGACCACGGTTGCGACGCGCCGCAGAACAGTGCTCACGACGTTCTTCAGCACCGGACCGCGGTGGCCGGAACGCAGCCCCTTGCCATGCACGATGCGCACGCAGCGGATGTCGCGCGCGGCGGCGTTCGCAAGAAATGCCGCCAATGCGGCCTTCGCCTGGACGACATTCAGCCCGTGCAGGTCGAACTCAGCCTCCACGCGGTACAGGCCGCGGCGCAGATTGCGCACCACGGCCGGCTGGACCCCCGCGCGTCGGAACACCAGCTCGTCGCCTCCCGAGACCGACAGGTCGTCTATGGGACCTTCGAGACTTTCGAGAAGGACAGCCCTGCGGTCAGCGCGCGCGAAGCGCGCGCGCCCAGGCACCGCCTTGCGCTCGGGCGCGCGCCGCTCGCGCACCAATGGCTTGACGTCCCGAACCGCGGCCCTGAAGAGCTCCGCGTCCTCGTCGGCGACCCGCTTCACGCTACCTCCGACTCCGCCCTTTTGAGTATATTGACGCGCCCGTCGAGGGCGGTAGTACAACCCTCCGCCGTGAAAATATTAATCAGCAACGACGACGGATACCGCTCCGACGGCATCCGCCGGCTGGCAGCCGCGCTCGCCGCGCTGCCCGACGTCACTGTGACGGTCATGGCGCCGGAACGCAATCGCAGCGGCGCCAGCAACTCTTTGACGCTCGATGTGCCGCTGCGGGTGACGCAGGCCGAGCCGGGCGTGTATTTTGTCGCGGGCACGCCCACGGATTGCGTGCACCTGGCGATCTCTGGTTTTTTCGACAAGGAACACGACATCGTGGTCTCCGGCGTCAACGACGGCGCGAACTTGGGCGACGATGTGCTGTATTCAGGTACGGTGGCCGCCGCCATCGAGGGCCGTTTCCTCGGGCTGCCGGCGATCGCGATTTCGCTGTGTACTCAGGGCGGCAGCCGGGCGCACTTCGACACCGGCGCACAGGTCGCCGCGCGCTTGGTAGGACAGCTTCTGAAGAGCCCACTCGACCGCGCGCTGATCCTGAACGTAAATGTGCCCGACTGCGCCTACGCGGACCTCAAGGGCTATCGCACCACGCGCTTGGGGTTTCGTCACCGCTCCGAGCCCATTCTGCCGGCCCAGGATCCGCGCGGGCGCCCCGTGTACTGGGTGGGCCCCGCCGGGCGCGAGCAGGATGCGGGCCCCGGCACCGACTTTGACGCCGTGGCCGAGGGTTTCGTCTCCGTGACGCCACTGCAGATCGATCTGACGCGCCATGCCGCATTGCCCCTTCTGTCGAGCTGGCTGGTTGGCATCGATGACTGACGTGCGCATGAGCGGCATCGGGATGACCTCGGCGCGCACGCGCGAGCGACTCGTACAGCGCCTGCGCGATCAGGGCATCGTGAATCCCGCGGTCCTCGAACGCATCCGCGACGTGCCGCGGCATATCTTTGTCGACGAGGCGCTCGGCAGCCGCGCCTACGAGGATACCGCCCTACCCATTGGCTTCGGCCAGACGATTTCCCAGCCCTACATTGTCGCCCGCATGACCGAGGCGCTGCTCGAGGGCGGACCGCTCGGGCGCGTGCTCGAGATTGGCACCGGATGTGGTTACCAGACCGCTGTGCTCTCGCCGCTCGTGAGCATGCTCTTTACCATCGAACGCATTGCGCCGCTCATGGAGCGCGCCCGCGAACGCATCAAGGAGCTCGGCCTGCGCAATGTTCGCTTTCGCCACGGCGATGGCAGCGCCGGCTGGAAAGCACATGCGCCCTTTGACGGTATTCTGGTCGCTGCAGCGCCGCTCACCGTTCCCGAGGTGTGGCTACAGCAGCTGAAATTAGGCGGCCGGCTCATCGTACCGGTGGGGCCTGAGGGCGAGCAGCAGCTCGTGCGCTTTATCCAGAAGGAACAGCGGCTTGAGAAGCAGACGTTGGGGCCCGTGGCCTTTGTGCCACTGCTGGGCGGCATGGGTTGATCACTGTGCAAGATATTACATTAATCTACAGTTCTAATGCGTTGAATATAATCAATTAACGAGAGCAAGAATTCAAGATTTCTGACCTCTTTGACGTGAAAAATCGGCGTTCGCGCCCAGCAAAGCAATGTTGGCGCCGAATTCTCGCCATTATCGGCCGGTGAAACTCCTTGATGAACAAGCCTCTTGCGCTGATATCTAGGTCGTGAGTAACATGTCGCGGAACACAGACAGGAGCGCAAAGCGACCGGAAGAAGACACGGGGCGGAGGGGAGTGAAAGAAAAGCAATAACAGTTGAGATAAGAAAAACAAAGAGCATGCAATTGTTCGAGTCTGTCAGCTTCGAATGATTGTTGGGTTGGTTGAAGCTTTCTCCCCCCGTGTCTTCTTTAGGTCGCTTTTTTTTCTGAGCGACCGCTTTCTAAGAGCAGCACCGCTGCCACACGCCGCTCCTCCTGCACCAGAATATTGAATGTGCGGCATGCGGCTCCTAGGTCCATCACTTCCAAAGCAACACCGCGCGCGGCGCAGCTCGCGCGAATATTGAGCCGCACCGCATAACCCGTGTCGGGGATTCCCAGGAGCGCGATCTGCGGGAGGAGGGCGAAGAGCGGTTCGAGATCGGACTCGGTCAGCTCTTCGGGTGCTGCCGGTTGCCAATCTGTGATAAGTGTGTCGGCCGTGACGATGCAGCTGGCGACCACCATCCGCTCACCGATACGCAGCTCGCTCGGCGAATATGCGCGGATGAGATTGACGCCGGAGCGGCCGTCGAGCGTGAACTTCATGCCGCTAAAATACCCGCTCGTGGACGAGCTCGTCATCGTCATCGCCGACCTTTATCTGCCGGAGGAGGGCCCGCCCGCCGTTCGGCGGCTGCCGGGACTGGAGCGCATCGCGCGTTTTGCACGCGGCAGCACGCTGACCGACGGCTGGCGGCCTTGGCTTGCGCGCCGAATGGGCTCACAGCGGCTCGCCGAAGAGGCGCCGGCCTGTGTCGCCGCGCGTTGCGCCGATGCCCAGGGCGCGGATGCCGTGTGGCTGGCGACTCCCGTGCACTGCGTCGCCGGGCTTTGCAGCCTGCACTTGGACCATCACGGCCTTCTGAAGCTGCCGGCGGCGCAACTGGAGTCCCTGGCCGAGGATTTCCGCAATCGCTTCCAGGGCTCGGGCTTTGCGCTTGAGCCGCTCGCGAGCGGCGTCTTTCTTCTGGCGGGTCCGGCTCTCAGCGACGCCGCGGGAACGGAGCCGGCGCTCGCGCTAGGACAGCTTGCTGCGGCGCTGCCGCGGGCGCCGGCGTTGCGGCGTCTGGGCACGGAAATCGAGATCTGGCTGCACGAACATGCGGTGAATCGCGCGCGCACGGCACGCGGCGAGCCGCCGGTGACGGCTCTGTGGATATGGGGCGGCGGAGCGCGGCGGCGCGCGACCGCAACGCCTGCCGTGGAATCTGCGCTCGGCCTGGAGCGCGCGTACGGACGTGATCCCTATCTTGATGGGCTATGGTGCGCGCGCGGCGCACGCGTGGAGCCGCTGCCTGCCAGCATCGAGGAGGTCCTTGCGGGGCCTGCGCGCCGCAGCGTCATCGTCGTCGAACTTTCGGAGCAGCTCGTGGCGGCGCCGACGGCAGACTTGGGGGATGCGCTCGCGGCGCTCGATGCGCGCTGGCTCGCGCCCGCGGCGCAGCTCGTGGCGCGCGGCGCAGTGCGCCGTCTTGCCGTGCTCGCCAACGGCCGCTGCCTCTTACTCGCGCGGCACGATCGGCTGCGCCGCTGGCGGCGCACGCGTCCCGGCCTTGCGGGCCTCGTATGAGCCTGCAGATCATCAGACGCCCCGTGGCGGCGCACGCGGCGGGTCTCGGCGCGACGCTGCACCCCGTGCTGCAACGCGCCTACGCCGCACGGGGCGTGCGTTCGGCGATGGATCTTGAGATCTCGCTCGCGAGGCTCCTGCCTGTGGGCACGCTCGAGGGTGTGACGCAGGCGGTGACCTTGTTGCTCGCGCATCGCACGAGCGGTCGCGTGCTCGTCATCGGTGATTTTGATGCTGACGGGGCGACGAGCACGGCCCTCATGGTGCGCGCCATGCGTGCCTGGGGATTTGCCGCCGTCGACTTTCTGGTGCCGAACCGCTTCGAATTCGGCTATGGCCTGACTCCCGAAATCGTTGCGCTCGCGAGGTCGCGGGCGCCGACGCTCATCGTAACCGTCGACAATGGGATCTCGAGCGTGGCGGGCGTCAGCGCCGCGCGTGCCGCGGGCATCGAGGTGTTGATTACGGATCATCACCTGCCGGGCGCGAGCCTGCCGGACGCCAACGCGATCGTTAATCCCAATCTCATCGGCAGCCGCTTCGCCAGCCCGGCGCTCGCCGGCGTCGGCGTCGCTTTTTACGTGATGGCGGGCCTGCAACGGCGGCTCGGCGAGGCGGGAGGGCTCGCACCGGGCGCTCCGGCGGTGGCGCAATTCCTCGACCTCGTGGCCCTCGGCACGGTTGCGGACGTGGTGCCACTCGATTTCAACAACCGGGTGCTGGTGTCGCAGGGTTTACAGCGCATCCGCGCCGGGCGCTGCGTGGCGGGCATTCGTGCTCTGCTGCAGCTTGCAGGTCGCAGCCAGGAGGATCTGAGCACGGCGGATCTCGCGTTCGCAGTCGCGCCGCGGCTGAATGCCGCCGGCCGCATCGACGATATGAAGATCGGGATCGAATGCCTGCTCGCGGACGAGGAGGCAAGTGCGCTTGAGCTTGCGGCACGGCTCGATGCGCTTAATCGCGAGCGTCGCGTGATCGAGGCGCGCATGCAGACCGATGCGTTGCATGCCGTGCAGCGGCTGCGCCAGGAAAGCCCACGGCCATTGCACAGAAATGGCGTGTGTCTGTACGACGAATCCTGGCATCAGGGTGTCGTCGGCCTCGTAGCGAGCCGAATCAAGGAGCGAGTGCGTCGTCCGGTGTTCGCTTTTGCACGCGCCGACGGCGGAAGCCTGCGCGGCTCGGGGCGCTCCATCGCTGGCGTGCACATCCGCGACGTGCTCGACTCCATCGCCGCGCGTCATCCGGATCTGATCGCCAAGTTCGGCGGCCATGCGATGGCCGCCGGATTGACCTTGGAATTCGACAAGCTCGAGCGCTTTGCGCGGGCGTTCGACGAGGAGGTTGGACGCTGCCTCGGGGCTTCGGCGCGGGAGGATTGCATCGAGACCGATGGCGAGCTCGCCGTGAGCGAAATTGCGCTCGAGACCGCCAACGCCCTCAGGAGCGGCGGGCCGTGGGGCCAGGCCTTCCCGGAGCCGTGCTTCGATGGCGTCTTTGTCATCCGTTCCGCGCGCGTCGTGGGCGCGCGCCACCTGAAGATGTGGGTGGAAGTGCCGATGAGCGGCCGCGCCTTCGACGCCATTGTGTTCAATTACGCCGCACAGGCTGGCGATGCGGCGCTTCCCGAGGGCAGGACGCAGCTCGTCTATCGCCTGGACGTCAACGACTATCAGGGCGAGAAACGCCTGCAGCTTCTGGTTGATCACCTGCTGCCGGCATGAGGCAGTGGCATGGGGCCTGCGCCTTCCGCTAGCATCGCAGCCATGGAACTCAATCTTCTCAAACGCCAGCTACGCGACCTCGCGGAGCGCATCGGCGCGCTACGGGGGTTTCTTTGAGTACGATCAAAAGAAGGAACGCCTCGAGGAGGTGGCTCGCGAACTCGAGGACCCTGCGCTCTGGTCCAAGCCCGAACGTGCGCAGGAGCTTGGGCGCGAACGCGTACGCCTGACGGGGCAGGTCGACGCACTCGACCGGGTGACGAAGGGCATCGATGCGGCGCGTGAGATTCTCGAGATGGCCGAGAATGAAGGCGACGAGGCGGCTGCGCGCGACGTCGCAACCGATGCCGAACTCCTCGAGAAGCAGGTCCGCAACCTCGAATTCAAGCGCATGTTTCGCGGCGAGATGGACTCGCACAGCGCCTTCCTTGACGTGCAGGCGGGAGCCGGCGGCACCGAGGCGCAGGACTGGGCGCAGATGCTGCTGCGCATGTATCTGCGCTGGGGAGCGGCGCGCGGCTTCAATTGCGAGGTGATCGATTCGACTCCCGGCGAGGTGGCCGGGATCAAGAGTGCCACGGTCGAGGTGCAGGGCGAGTACGCCTACGGCTGGTTGCGCACCGAGACCGGCGTACATCGTCTGGTACGCAAATCCCCATTCGATTCGGGCAATCGCCGCCACACCTCCTTCGCCTCGGTATTTGTCTCCCCGGATATCGACGACGACATCGCGATCGACATCAATCCGGCGGATCTGCGAATCGACGTCTACCGTTCCAGCGGCGCCGGCGGTCAGCACGTCAACAAGACAGAATCGGCGGTGCGGATCACGCATCTACCCAGCGGCATCGTTGCGGCGTGCCAGAACGAGCGTAGTCAGCACAAGAACCGCTCCATGGCGATGAAGATGCTGAAGGCAAAGCTCTATGAGCTCGAGGTTAATAAGAGAAATGCGGCTGCTCAGGTGCTCGAGGACTCCAAGTCCGACGTCAGTTGGGGCCATCAGATTCGTTCCTACGTGCTCGACCAGTCGCGGATCAAGGACTTGCGTACCGGCATTGAAGTGGGCAATACGGGTGCGGTGCTCGACGGCGAACTTGATGGCTTCATGGAAGCGTCGCTCAAGGCAGGACTTTAACGTGCAGTGTAAGCTTGCGGCGTGAACGCCGCCGTGCCTCCCGCCGATGACAACAAGCTGATCGCCGAGCGGCGCAGCAAGCTTGCCGCCCTGCGCGCTCTGGGCAACGCCTATCCCAATGATTTCCGGCGCGACACGCTCGCGGCGCAGGTGCACATGAGCTTCGGTGAGAAGAGCGCCGAGTGGCTCGCTGCCAATCCGACGCCCGTGCACGTCGGCGGACGCATGATGCTGAAACGCGTCATGGGCCGCGCGAGCTTTGCACAGCTCGCCGATCGCTCCGGCGAGATCCAAATTTATCTGCAGGCCGATGCCTTGGGCGAGGCGTACGAGCACTTCAAGAGCTGGGATCTTGGCGACATCGTCGGCGCCGCCGGCGTGCTGTTCCGGACGAAAACCGGGGAGCTCTCGGTGCGTGCCACGCAGCTGCAGCTCCTCGCCAAGGCGCTGCGACCGCTGCCCGACAAGTGGCACGGACTTGCCGACACCGAGCTGCGCTATCGGCAGCGCTACGTCGATCTCATTGTGAACGCAGACAGCCGCGAGGTATTTCGCACGCGTGCCCGCGTGGTGCGCTATCTGCGCGACTTTCTTGATGCGCTCGATTTCCTCGAAGTCGAGACGCCTATGATGCAACCGATTCCGGGCGGCGCCGTGGCGCGGCCTTTCAAGACGCATCACAACGCGCTCGATCTGGACATGTATTTGCGCATTGCTCCGGAGCTTTATCTGAAGCGCCTGATCGTCGGCGGCTTCGAGCGTGTCTACGAGATCAACCGCAACTTTCGCAACGAGGGTCTCTCCACTCAGCACAATCCCGAATTTACGATGCTCGAGCTGTATCTGGCATATGCCGATTATCGCGACCTCATGGAATGGACTGAAAAGGCGATCCGCGGTATGGCCGATGCCGTCCACGGCTCGCGCCAGATCGAATACCAGGGGCGCAGCTACGATCTCGCGGCGCCATTTGCGCGCGTGACCGTGGAGCAGTCGCTGCGCGCACACAATCCGTGGATCGATGCTCTATCGCTGCGCGACGTCACTTACCTGCGCAAAACGTGCGAGCGCCTCGGTATCGCCTGCAAAGACCACGACGGCGCCGGCAAGCTGCAGATGGCGATCTTCGAGAAGACCGTCGAGCACCTTCTGCTCGATCCGACCTTCGTCCACGCCTACCCCGCGGAAGTCTCGCCGCTGTCGCGTGCGAATGATGCAGACCCGTTCGTCACCGATCGCTTTGAGTTCTTTCTCGCAGGTCGGGAGATCGCCAACGGCTTCTCCGAGCTCAATGATCCGGAAGAACAGGCCGCACGGTTTCGCGCGCAGGTGGCGCGCCACGAGCGCGGCGATGAAGAGGCCATGTACTTCGACAGCGATTACATACGCGCTCTGGAGTACGGGATGCCGCCAACGGCGGGACTCGGCGTGGGCGTCGATCGGCTCGTAATGTTCTTTGCCAACTCGCCCTCCATCCGCGACGTGATCCTCTTTCCGCACATGCGTCCGGAGACGGCTTGAGGGAGGCGCCGATCGGGGTATTTGATTCTGGTGTCGGTGGACTCACGGTTCTGCGGGCGCTACTGGCGCAGCTGCCGCAGGAGCACTTCATCTATCTCGGGGATACGGCGCGGCTGCCGTACGGGACCAAGAGTCGCGCAACCGTGGCACGCTATGCGGCGCAGGCCGCCGAGGCCCTCGGTGAATACGGCCTGAAATGTCTGGTCGTCGCCTGCAATACCGCGTCGGCATCGACTCTGCCGCTCATGCGCGAGCGCCTGCAGAGTATGCCGGTCATCGGCGTGATCGAGCCTGGCGCGCAGGCCGCCTGTGAAGCTTCACTGTCGGGTCGCATCGCCGTGATCGCGACCGAAGGCACCGTACGGGGCTGCGCCTATCAGCAGGCGATACTGCGACGCCGCGGCGAGGCGCGCATTTTTGCCATCGCGACGCAGCTGTTCGTGGCGCTCGCGGAAGAGGGCCTGTGCGCGGGCCCGATCGCGCTGGCGGTGGCACACCATTATCTGGATGCGCTGTTTGCAACACCCGATGACGCGCCGGACACGCTGGTGCTCGGGTGCACGCATTTTCCGATGCTGTTGCAGGCTATTCGCGCGGCGGTGGGCGAGCGCGTGCGCATCGTTGACTCGGCGGCGACGACCGCCGCAGAGGTCAGGCACTGCCTCGCGGCCGCTGACCTGCTGCGCGCCTCCAGCAGCGGCACGGTGCGCTTCCTTGCCACCGATGGCGCGGAGCGCTTCGCGCGCGTTGGCAGCCGCTTTCTAGCGCGCGAAATTTGCGCGGCTCACGTCGAACTCGTCGACCTCTAGGCGCTAATCCGGCAGCTCGTACGGCAGCGGCAACGAAGTCGCCTCGATGGGCGCGGCAGCGGAATCCGCAGCTGCCTCCTCGCGTGCGTTGCGGGCGGTGACGGCCAGAAACTCGCAGCGGCCGTCGCCGTGCCTCACAGCATCAACAACCTTGAACGCACGTCCGTCCGAGAAACGGCCCGCCGTGCCCGGCACAAGATCCTGCGGCGCCTGCGTGACGAAGCGCTGCATGCGGCGCTTGACGCGGCCGCGATAGTGCGCGCGCGCGATCACCTCCTGTCCCGTGTAGCAGCCTTTTTCGAAGGCGATGGCACCCAAGGCGTCAAGGTTGAGCATTTGCGCCACGAACTCCTCCGAGGTTGCCGCGTACACCTGTGGTTGGCCGCCGGCGATGTCGAGGGCGCGCCACCTTTGCCGATCGCCGCGCGTGCGCGCGGGGCCATCGGCTGCCGCAATACGCAGCCATCGGAGTGGGTCTGCGGCGATGCGCACCCAGCCGGTGCGAGCGAGGGCGGCGGGCGCATCCACCTCACCGACCGCACCGTCGATCCACAAGCTGTCCGAGACGTCGTCGATCCTCACTTTGGCGCGCAGGATGAATTTCGCGAGCCGCCCCGCCACCAGCGCCGCGAGCTCGCGCGGCAGGATCGCGAGAATCTCCGCGGGCGTCGCGCGCACCAGCCGCAACAGCGCGATCGCGCGACCCTGCGGGTTGTGATATCCCGCGAGCATCGCGTACCCGGGCGCAAGGTTTTGCATGTCGCTTGAGAGCTGCCCCTGCAAAAAGCGCTCGGCGTCGACTCCCTGGATGCGCAGAACTCCCAGATCCGCAAGCGCTATGGATTCGACTGGATCGGGCATGGGCTTCAGCATTGTTTTTGCAGAGGTTTCTGGTGGTTCCGACACGGGAATTCTGGCAGACTTGGCGTCTATGCAAAATGCCCCCGACAATGTCGACCGCGCGGCATCGTATGCCGCAGCGGTCGCACCGCCTGAGGCTGTTGTGCCGTATCTTAAGCCCGAGGAGACAGGCGGGCCGCCCGGACCTGAGCCGACGCGCTTCGGCGACTGGGAGCGCAAAGGTCGCTGCATCGACTTTTGACGACCGAAGTCGCGAGCGGCGGCCACGCTTCGCCCACCCCGCCGCGAGAGCACGCATGCCTGAACGACCTCTTTCGCCTCACCTGTCGGTGTACAAGTTCAAGTACACGCTTGCGACTTCGATATTGAATCGCTTCGCAGGACTCGGCCTCTCGCTCGGTTTCTTGCTCCTCGTATACTGGTTGGTTGCGCTTGCAGGCGGCGCACGGGCCTACGCGCAGGCGCGCGCGCTCTTGACGCTCGGCATCTTCAAGCTGGTGTACGTGCTCTTGCTTGCCGCCTTCGTCTATCACCTCGTTGCCGGCATTCGGCATCTCATTTGGGATACCGGCCGCGGCCTGGAGCGCGCGAGCGTGCGGCGCAGCGCGTGGGTCGTCGCCACGGTGAGTGTCGTCGTCACTGTGATCGTCGCGTATTGGATGCTGCGTCCGGGAGCCTATGCGCGATGAGTCTGCGCGGTCCACTGGCGCGGGTTCTGGGCCGCGGTTCAGCGAAGCAGGGCGTGCACGAGTGGTGGCTGCAGCGTCTGACCTCGATCGCGCTCGTGCCATTGGCGGTTGGATTCGCCGTGTCACTTCTTACGTTGCCGGCGCTTGACTATGCCACGCTCGTCGGCTGGGTGCGCCACGGGGGCACGGCGCTCGGACTCCTGCTCTTTGTGCTGGTGGCCGCCCGTCACTCGCAGCTCGGCGTGCGCGTGGTCATCGAAGATTATGTGCATGCGAGCGGCCTGAAAACCTTGGCGCTCGTCGCCACGAATTTTGCACATGCTCTGGCGGCCGCCGCCGCGGTCTTCGCCATTCTCAAAGTGGCCCTAGGAGGCCATTTGTGAGCGCGTACGAGTGGCTGGATCACAGCTACGACGTCATCGTGATCGGCGCCGGCGGTTCGGGGCTGCGCGCGACGCTCGGGCTTGCTGAGGCCGGACTCGCCACGGCCTGCATCACCAAGCTGTTCCCGACACGCAGTCACACGGTAGCGGCGCAGGGCGGCATCAGCGCAGCCCTCGGCAACATGGGCGAGGATGACTGGCGCTGGCATATGTATGACACCGTCAAGGGCTCCGACTGGCTCGGCGATCAGGATGCCATCGAGTTCATGTGCAAGGAGGCGCCCGCTGCAGTCATCGAGCTTGAACATTACGGGGTGCCGTTTTCGCGCACCGTCGCGGGACGCATTTATCAACGCCCATTCGGTGGTATGACGACTCACTTCGGCAAAGGCATCGCGCAGCGTACCTGCGCCGCGGCGGATCGCACCGGGCACGCCATGCTCCATACCCTGTATCAACAATCGATCCGTCACCGCGCGACTTTCTTCGTCGAGTACTTTGTGATCGACCTCATCATGGAGAGCGGTGTATGCCGCGGGGTCGTCGCGCTGGATCTCGCCGAAGGCAAGCTGCATCGGTTTCGCGCGCACGTGACGATTCTTGCCACCGGCGGCTACGGTCGCACCTATTTCTCGTGCACGTCAGCCCATTCATGCACGGGCGACGGCAACGCCATGGTGTTGCGCGCGGGACTGCCGCTGCAGGACATGGAATTCATTCAGTTCCATCCGACGGGGATCTATGGCGCCGGATGTCTCATTACGGAGGGCGCGCGCGGCGAGGGTGGCTACCTCACTAACTCACGCGGTGAGCGCTTCATGGAGCGCTATGCGCCGAACGCTAAGGATCTAGCCTCGCGCGATGTGGTCAGTCGCGCGATGACCGTCGAAATCCGCGAGGGTCGCGGCGTCGGTGCCGAGCACGACCATCTGTTTCTGCACTTGGAGCACCTCGGGCCCGACGTGATCCATGAACGCCTGCCCGGCATCGCAGAGACGGCGCGCATCTTCTCGGGCGTCGATGTGACGACAGAGCCGATCCCTGTGCAGCCTACCGTTCATTATAATATGGGAGGCATTCCCTGCAATTATCACGGCGAAGTCGTCGAGCCGCGCGCGGGCAATCCCGATGCCGTAGTGCCCGGGCTCATGGCTGTAGGGGAGGCGGCTTGCGTCTCGGTGCACGGCGCGAATCGCCTCGGCTCCAATTCTCTTCTCGACCTCGTCATATTTGGCCGTGAGGCCGCGCGGCGCTGCGCGGAACTCATCCGCCCCGGCGCAGGGCACCGCGCGCTCGCGGCGGGCGCAGGCGATGTGGCGCGCGCACGCCTCGAGCGGCTGCGCCAGGCAGATGGCTCGCGTCCCACGGCCGCCATTCGTCTTGAGATGCAGAAAATCATGCAGCTCGACGCCGGCGTGTTCCGTTCCGGCGAGACCTTGCAGCAGGGAATCGCCAAGCTCGCGCAAGTGTTGCAGTCCTTTGCAGACGTGCACGTCGCCGATCGCTCGCTCATTTGGAACACCGATCTCATTGAAACTCTCGAGCTTGAGAATCTGCTGCTGCAGGCGAACGCTACAATTCGTTCGGCCGCGCATCGCACCGAGAGCCGCGGCGCGCACGCTCGCGAGGATTTTCCGGACCGCGATGATGTCGGCTGGCTCAAGCACACTCTCGTGTGGCTTGATTCCGCGGGCAACGCACGCTTCGACTATCGGCCCGTGCACCTGGAGCCGCTGACGCGTGACGTCGAATCCATTCCGCCGAAGATTCGGACGTACTGATGAGGCGCGTTGGGCGGCAAAGGCGCCGCGCGGAGTGTGTGTTGCGGCCGGGCGCGCGAGCGCTGCAGCGTCGCGTGCGAGCATGAACTCGCGCGCGCCACCGGCGCAGCGGCGCGAGTTCTAGGACCGTTGTAGGCCAAAGTGTAAAGGATCATTGATGGCGCAGTTCTTTCTTCCGCGCAACTCCCGGATCAACCGCAACGGCCGGGTGCACGCCGCGCCGCAGGGAGCGCGGGCCACGCGGCGGTTTCGCATCTACCGTTTCGAACCGAGCGCGGCCGATGGGCCGCGGCTTGACACCTTTGAACTCGATCTCGGCGGCTGTGGGCCCATGGTGCTCGACGCTCTCATTTACATCAAAGCCGGGATCGATTCGACCCTCACCTTCCGCCGTTCCTGTCGCGAGGGCATTTGTGGCTCATGCGCCATGAACATCAACGGCGTGAACCGCCTCGCCTGCACGACGGCCATGGAGGACCTTCGCGGCGAGATCCGAATCTATCCGCTGCCGCACATGCCGGTGGTGAAGGATCTGGTGCCGGACCTCACGACGTTCTATGCGCAGTACGCGGCGGTACAACCGTGGCTTAAGACCCAAACTCCTGCGCCTCCGGATGGCGAGCGGCTGCAGTCCAAGGCTGATCAGGAGAAAATTGACGGGCCGGCCGCCTGTATCCTCTGCGCGTGCTGTTCGACCGCGTGTCCGAGCTACTGGTGGAATAGCGAGCGCTTTCTCGGGCCCGCAGCGCTGCTCGCAGCCTACCGCTGGATCATCGACAGCCGCGACGAGGCGACCGGAGAGCGCCTGGATGAGCTCGAGGACCCGTTCCGGCTCTACCGCTGCCACACCATCATGAATTGCACCGACGTGTGCCCCAAGGATCTGAATCCCGCGAAGGCCATCGCCGAGATCAAAAAGATGCTCCTCGAGCGCCTCTCATGAGGCTCGCCGCCGGTGCCGACCGGCGCCGCCTGCTGTGGCGTTGCCGGCGCGGGATGAAGGAGCTCGACGTGTTGCTCGAGCGCTATGCGCACACCCTGAGGCGCGAAGCGAGCGTCGCCGAGTGCGGTGCGTTCGAGCGGCTGCTGGAGATGCCGGACCCGCAGCTTGCCCGCTACCTCTTGGGCGACGACGTCCCGGGCGATCCCGAGCTTGCCGGGCTGGTGCGGCGAATCGCCGGCGGCGCAGCCGCCGCCCAGGCAGGCGAGCCATGACCGCCGGGATGCCCAAGTGCTGACTGGGTCACATCTTTTCGGGGCTTGCGCGCCCCCGGGCGCTGCGCCGCATGTGATCCTGAACTTTCTTAAGAGTTCTCGGTCTACTCAGGTCGCGAGGCTGCGACCTTCCCTGCCGCGGCAGGGGGCGCGACGATGAGCGCCGACGTAAGCGATCTCAGCCTGGTGCGACGTGTACAAAGCGGCGACAAAGGGGCGTTCGACGCGCTGGTGTTGAAGTATCAGCACAAGGTGACGAAGCTCGTGATGCGGTATGTGAGAAATCCGGCCGAGGCCGAAGACATTGCCCAAGAGGCCTTCATCAAGGCTTACCGGGCGCTTCCGCAGTTTCGCGGCGACAGCGCCTTTTACACGTGGCTTTATCGCATTGCGATCAATACCGCGAAGAACGCCGTCGTCTCACGCGACCGCAGCCCCGTCGACTATGACCTCGATATGCAAAACTCCGACGAGTCCTACGAGCTGCAGGGCCGCATGAAGGATGCGGAGACTCCCGAAGGACTGGTGCTGACGGATGAGATTCGCACCACCGTCAACGCAGCCATGGACGCGCTTCCCGAGGACCTGCGTACCGCCATCGTGCTGCGGGAGCTCGAGGGTTTGAGCTACGAGGAAATTGCCGCGAGCATGGATTGCCCGGTGGGTACCGTGCGTTCACGCATCTTCCGGGCGCGTGAAGCCATCGACCGGCGGCTGCGCGAAGTATTCGAAGGCGGGCTCGGCCGCGCCGAGGAGCTGGGATGAACGAAGAGCTCGACAGTCAGTTGTCTGCGATGTTTGACGACGAATTGCCGCAAGGCGAGTGCGAACTTCTGGCACGGCGCCTGGCGCGCGACGCGGCGCTCCAGGCCCGGTGGAGCCGTTACGCCGCCATCGGCGCGGCGGTGCGTGGCGGCGACGTGCGCATCGGTGGCCGGGTTGCCCGCAAGGTCACTGTGGCCCTGGCCGCCGAGGCGAGCTGGGCTGAGCGGTACGTGATCCCACCTGGGGGCGGGCGGGCGCCGGCGCGCTGGTGGCGACCGCTGGCCGGTGTCGCAGTGGCCGCAAGCGTCGCGGCACTCTCCATCCTCTGGCTGCATGGCGGGCTCTCAAGGGCCCCCGCAGAGCTGGTCGCGCGTGCTTCTGCACCGAGCGCACCGGCGGTGGACACACCGGCAAGCTACGTCGTACCCCGTGCGGTCGAATCGCGCATGACGGTGCCGGCCACCGAGCTGGCAAATTATGTCGTGGCGCACAGCGAGTTCTCCACGCCGGTGAGCCGGCGCAATCTCCTGTCGGCGCTCATGGCGAGCGAACCGGCCGCATCGGTTCCGCCCGAGCCGTCCGCACCGCCGGTCGGCGATCCGAATCACCATGCCGATCCAGCGCATTAGCGAGCGACTCGCTTGGCTGGCCTGTGCGCTCGCGGTCTCCGCGAGCGCACTTGCCCAGGAGCCACGCCAGTGGCTCGAGCGCATGAATCAGGCGCTGACCACGCGCAACTACGATGGCGTGTTTTCGCATTGGCAGGACGGCAAGGTGGAAATGCTGCGCATCGTGCATCGCAACCAGAATGGCCAGGTGACCGAGAGGCTGGCATCGCTCGATGGCTCGGGGCGCGAGTTCATCCGCACCGGAACGGAACTCACCTGCTACCTGCCGGACAAGCGTATGGTGCTGGTGGAAAGCCAGTCGGGCGCGGCCGGGTCACTGCTGGCGAGCTTTCCAAGCTTCGATGAGAAATCCGCCAGCTTCTACGACATCCGCGAGCTCACCCGCACACGCCTCAACCGCCGCGATACGCGTGTCATTGCTGTCAACCCCCGCGATGAGTTTCGCTACGGCTATCGGCTGTGGATCGATGAGTCCACCGCAATGCCGCTCAAAACGCAGCTCTGCGATGCACAAGGCCGCATCATCGAGCAGGTTGTATTCGCCAGCCTGACACTTGCAAACCACATTCCCGATTCGGCATTCAGACCCGAGGTCGCGACTGACGGCTTTCAATGGCTGCGCAATGATCCGCAGCCCGTCGGACCCGATGCGCCGAACCTGTCCGCGCTGTGGAGCGCGCTGAAGCTCCCTCCCGGATTTCGCATGACCGTGCGCTCGGCGCAGCTGCTGCCGGGCGCGCACGATCCGGTCGCACACCTGGTATTCACCGACGGGCTCGCCTCGGTGTCGGTATTTGTCGAATCCCGCTCGGCGGTGCCGTCGCAGGATGAGCAAGCGCTGTCCGGTGTGGCCAATGTCGGCTCGGCATCGGCGTTCTCGACCGTCATTGACGGCCACAAGGTGACGGCGGTCGGTGAGGTACCGCCCGCCACCGTGCGCTTCATCGCCTCATCCGTGCAGAGATCCGAGCCCGCGCTCTCGAGCGCCCCACCCGGGCACTGACGCATCACTCCCGAACCACCGCAAGGCTGCGCACGCCTCACCGTCGTGCGGCGGCGCGACTGCGAGCTGTGCGAATACATGCTCGCCGAGTTGGCAGCGCTCGCGCGCTCTTGGGCGCTGCCGCCGCTCGATGTGCTCGATGTGGACGCGGACGCAGAGCTCCTGCGCCGCTACGGTCTGCATGTGCCCGTGTTGCTGCTTGACGGCGAGGTTGTCTGCCGCCACCGCCTCGACGTTCCGGAACTGAAGCGCCTGCTGCGGCTATAATGCGCCCGCGGCAAACGGGGGGGCTCATCCTCGCGGCAGACGCGTGCTCGAGGCTTTGATGCGGCTCATACGCAACTTCTCCATTATCGCTCATATTGATCACGGCAAATCCACCCTTGCGGACCGCTTCATCCAGATCTGCGGCGGCCTTGCCGCCCGCGAGATGCAGGATCAGGTGCTCGACTCCATGGAGCTTGAGCGTGAGCGTGGCATTACGATCAAGGCGCAGAGCGTTACGCTTTTCTACACGGCCGCCGATGGAGAGCGCTACCAGCTCAACATGATCGACACCCCGGGGCACGTGGATTTTTCGTACGAGGTGTCCCGCTCGCTCGCGGCCTGCGACGGCGCGCTGCTGGTCGTCGACGCAACCCAGGGGGTCGAAGCGCAGAGCGTCGCCAATTGCAACACCGCCATCGAGCAGGGGCTCGAGGTTCTGCCCGCCATCAATAAGATCGACCTGCCGTCGGCGGAGCCCGAGCGCGTGGCGAAGGAAATCGAGGAGATTATCGGCATCGAGGCGCACGACGCCATCCGTGTCAGTGCCAAGACCGGCGAGGGAGTGCAGGCGCTGCTTGAAAGGCTGATCGAGCGAATCCCTGCGCCCAAGGGCGATCCGGCCGCGCCCCTGCAGGCGCTCATCATCGACTCCTGGTTCGACAACTACATGGGTGTCGTCTCGCTGGTGCGCGTCGTCAACGGCTCTCTAAAGCAGGGCGACAAGATTCGTGTGATGTCGACGGGGCGCAGTCACGGCGTCGATCGGCTCGGGCGTTTTACGCCGAAGTCGATAGCGGAACCGTTGCTCGGCACGGGGGACGTCGGGTTCGTCATCGCCGGCATCAAGGAGATCGACGGCGCGCCGGTCGGCGACACGATTACTCTGGAGAATCGACCGAGCGCGCTGCCGCTGCCGGGCTTCAAGCAGATCCAGCCGCGCGTGTTCGCGGGGCTCTTTCCCGTGGATGCCGATGACTATGAGAAGTTCCGCGACGCGCTTGCCAAGCTGCGTCTCAATGACTCGGCGCTGCACTACGAGCCGGAAGTTTCCGGCGCGCTCGGATTCGGCTTCCGCTGCGGTTTTCTCGGGCTGCTGCACATGGACATCGTGCAGGAGCGCCTCGAGCGCGAGTATCAGCTCGCCCTCGTGACGAGCGCGCCGACAGTCGTGTATGAGGTGCTGCGCACCAACGGCGCGGTGGAACTTGTCGACAACCCGGCGAAACTACCGGTCGTCAACGAGATTGCCGAGATCCGCGAGCCCATCATAGTGGCCAATATTCTGGTGCCGCCGGAGTACGTCGGAGCGGTCCTCAAGCTCTGCAATGACAAGCGCGGCGGGCAGAAAAAACTCCTGTACCTGGCGGATCAGGTGTCCCTGCAGTATGAGCTGCCGCTCGCCGAAGTGGTCATGGATTTCTTTGATCGCCTCAAGTCCGCAAGTCGGGGCTACGCCTCATTCGACTACGAGTTCAGCCACTTCCGTGCTGCGCCGCTCGTCAAACTTGATATGCTGATCAATGGCGATCGGGTTGATGCGTTGTCGCTCATCGTCCACCGCGACAGTGCCTACCAGCGAGGCCGCGAACTCGTTGACAAGATGCACGAACTCATTCCGCGGCAGATGTTCGAGGTCGCCGTGCAGGCGGCCATTGGCAGTGCGGTCATCGCCCGCGCCACCGTAAAGGCGCTGCGCAAAAACGTGCTCGCCAAGTGTTACGGCGGGGACATCACGCGCAAGCGAAAACTGCTCGAGAAGCAGAAGGAGGGGAAGAAACGCATGAAACAGCTGGGCCGCGTCGAGATCCCGCAAGAGGCATTCCTTGCGGTCCTGCAGGTCGGTCGAAAATCCTAGGCCGCCAGGTCTGCCATGTTTATGCAAATCATCATCGCCCTGAGTTGGCTCGCGTTGCCGGTGGGGCTCGTGTGCCTCGTCGATGACTGGTTCCTGCGGCCGCGCCGGCAGATTGCCGCCGCGCCGCAGCCGGCACGCGATCCGCCGCTCGTCGCGCTGTGCTATCGGCTACTGCTCATTCTGGTGTGCGCCGCCGTATTGCGCTTGCTCGTGGCCGAGCGCCTCGACTTTGCCCTGGTGCTGTCGCTCATTACGATCATCACGGGAGTGATCTGGTGGCTCGATGTGGCCTGGCTGCGCGGGCGGCGCGCGGCGGCGGCGCGCGCCGCCGGCCAGGATCCGACGCTCATCGCGGAGCCGGCGACCGTCGACTACGCGCGCAGCTTCTTCCCAGTGGCGCTCGTGGTGCTGGTGCTGCGCGCATTCATCTTCGAGCCGTTTCGCATTCCGTCCGATTCCATGATGCCGACGCTGCTCGATGGCGACTTCATCATCGTGAACAAGTACATCTACGGTCTGCGCTGGCCGGTGTTCAACCGCAAATTCCTCGATATCGCCTCCCCGCAGCGCGGCGACGTGGTGGTGTTCCGCTATCCGCGCGACCCGTCTATCAATTACATTAAGCGTCTCGTGGGCCTGCCCGGCGACCGCGTCCGGGTAGTAGACGACCGCGTGACCGTCAACGGCAAGCCCGTGCCGTTCGACATCGTCGGATCCTATGACGATGGGTGCTATCTCAACATGCAGCTCGCGGTGGAACGGCTCGGCAATCACACGCATCGGGCGATGCTCTGCCAGGCGCCGCTCAGATTCACGATCACAACCGAGCCGCCGCCCTCATGCAACCGGCCCAATGCGCGCGGCTATTACTGCGACGCGCATGGAGCAGAAGCACTCGTCAGCGAGGCCGAATCGCGCGTATTCAACGTAACGGTGCCGCCTGGTGAATTTCTCATGATGGGAGACAACCGCGACAACAGCGAGGACGGCCGCTCGTGGGGGTTCGTGCCTGAAGATCATTTGGTCGGCAAAGCGACGCGAATCTGGTTCAATTGGGACCTGCAGCGTTCGGGCGGCCCGGCCTGGAGCCGGATTGGCGCGCATATTGACTAACACTCCTCATACGAGGGACACATCCATGCACAGCAAGCAACGCGGCGTTACGCTCATCGGCTGGATCTTTCTGCTGATACCGGTCGCCATCCTCCTGTACGCCGGCATCCGTCTGGCGCCGGTGTATCTGAACTACATGAAGGTCTCGCGTTCGATGAATCAGCTCGTATCCGAGATGCACTCCGTCGATACGGCGAGCGCCGGCGTGATCCGTACCTCACTCGAGAAACACTTGGACGTCGAGAGCGTCGACTACCCCGCCATCAAGGACTTTGATATCCGCAGGGACGGCGCGGTTTGGATCGTGCAGACGAACTATGAGGAATCGGCACCACTTTTCTCAAATATCTCGCTCGTCGTGGCCTTCGATAAGACCGTCCAGATCCAGTGATGCGCTGCGCGCAGCCGCAATGAGGGCAGCGAACTGGCCCGCTGGATGGGTGCTGGAAAAGCTCTCCTATGAGCCGCGTGATGCGCTTCTCTTCAGTGCCGCGCTCACGCATCGCAGCGTCTCCGGGGCGAACAATGAACGCCTGGAATTCCTGGGTGATGCGGTGCTCAATCTGCTCATCGCCGAGCATCTCTACCATGCCTTTCCGGACGCTTCGGAGGGCGACTTGAGCCGCTTGCGCTCGCGGCTCGTCAGCGGCGAGTCCCTGGCGCAGGTCGCCGCGTCTCTCGGTCTTGGGGAAGCCCTGAACCTGGGCTCGGGAGAGCTCAAGACCGGCGGCTTCCGACGCAAATCGATCCTGGCTGATGCGTTGGAGGCGCTCTGTGGAGCGATATTTCTTGACGGTGGCCTCGGCGCGGCGCGCGACGTCATGGTGTTGCTGTTCGCCGCGCGCATCGCTGCGCTGCCGGCGCCCGCCACGCTGAAGGACGCGAAGACGCGCTTGCAAGAGCACCTGCAGTCACACGGTCTGGCGCTACCGTCGTACGTGGTGGAGCGCGTCGACGGCGCGGCGCACGCGCATACGTTCTGGGTACGCTGCGAAGTCGCCGCCCTGGGGCGCCGTGCGCAGGGCAGCGGCGCCACTCGCCGCAGCGCCGAGCAGCAGGCCGCCGAGCGCGTGCTCGGCGCGCTCGAAGCGCCTGCGAGCGGCGCGAAAGCGTGAGCGCCGAGCCTCCGCTGCCAGGATTTCGCAGTGGCTTTGCCGCGCTCGTCGGCCGGCCCAATGTCGGCAAGTCCACGCTCCTGAACGCACTCGTTGGCGAGAAACTCAGTATCGTGACGCCGCGGCCGCAAACGACGCGTCATCGCATTGTCGGCATTTGTCATTTGCCGCAGGCGCAGATCGCATTCGTCGATACACCGGGCTTGCATCATGGGGCCGCCCGCGCGCTCAATCGCGCCATGAATCGCACCGCCGGAGCGGCGCTCACGGAGGCGGATCTGTGCATCCTCGTCGTCGCCGCGCTCGAATGGACGCGGGGGGATGAGCTGGTGCTCAAGCGCATTGCCAGAGCCGGGCTTCCCGCCATCGCGGCCGTCAACAAGGCCGACCGGGCATCCCCGCGCGCGCGGCTGCTGCCGTTCATCGCCGATTTGGCAAAACGCTTCGAGTTCCGCGCGATCGTGCCGGTGAGCGCGCTCAAACTGGAGCGGATCGACGTGCTGCGCGCGGCGATCGCGCAGCACCTGCCGGTGGCCGCCGCGCTGTTTGCGCCCGGAACCCTCACCGATCGCGATCTGCCGTTTCGTATCGCCGAGCTCATCCGTGAGCGCCTCACTCTCGAGCTCAATCAGGAGGTGCCGTACGGCATCGCGGTCGAGGTGGAGAGAACCGCGGAAGTGGAAGGGCAGCTCGTCGTGGACGCCGCGATCTGGGTGGACCGGGCGGGTCAGAAGCCGATCGTGATCGGCGCCGGCGGCGAGCGGCTGAAGCGCGTCGGAAGCGCGGCGCGGCTGCAGCTGAATGAGCTTCTCGGGCGCCGGGTGCACCTTGAGCTGTGGGTGAAAGTGCGCGAGGACTGGGCGGACGATGCGCGCTCACTGCAGCATCTGGGGCTCGAATAATGCGCAATTCTCGCCGCGTCACGCTTGCGCCCGCTTATATCCTGCATCACCGCCCGTTTCGCGAGACCGGACGGATTCTCGAGGTGTTGACGCGTGAGGAGGGCCGTTTTTCCGTATTTGCGCGCGGCGTGCGCGGCCCCAAAGCGCGCCTGGCGGCGGTGTTGCAGCCGTTTCGCCCGCTGCTGATCTCCTGGAGCGGGCGCGGCGACGCCCCGAGCCTCACCGGGGCGGAAAACGCGGGAGATACCACGGCATTGCCGGCGCCGTGCCTGCTTGCCGGATTCTATGCGAACGAGCTCGTGCTGCAGCTGACAACGCGCCACGATCCCCAGCCCGCGCTCTTCGGCGCCTATCACCATGCGATCCAGAGCCTGAAAGCGGGTGCGCCGCTCGCGCCGACGCTGCGTGTCTTTGAAAAACGCCTGTTGCAGATGTTGGGCTATGGATTGGAGCTTGGCACCGAGGCGGCAAGTGGACGACCCATCGAGCTTGAGGGGTATTATTATTTCCGCCCCGGGGAGGGCTTGTTCCCGGCGGATGCCGCGCGGCCCGATGCGCTCGCGGGTCGTTCGCTCGCGAGTCTCGAGAACGAGCAGCTCGCCGAGGCACGCGAGCTCAACGATGCGCGCTCATTACTGCAGGCGGCGCTGGCGCACTGCCTGGACGGGCGCGAGCTCGCCACGCGCTCGATGGCGCGCTCGATGGCGCGCAGGGGGTTCTAGAAGATGACGCTTTCGTTCATAGCACTCGGGTTCAATATCGATCACATCGCAACCCTGCGGCAGGCGCGACGCGCGCGCGAGCCCGATCCGGTGCACGCCGCACTGTGCGCGGAGCTCGCTGGCGCCGACAGCATCACGCTGCACTTGCGCGAGGATAGGCGTCACATCCAGGTGCAGGACGTGCGCGCTCTGAAGGAGCTGCTGAAGACGCGCATGAATCTGGAGATGGCGGTCACAGATGAGATGCTCGACATCGCGCGCGCGGTGCGGCCGGCGGACGTTTGTCTCGTGCCGGAGCGCCGCCAGGAAGTGACGACCGAGGGCGGCCTCGATGCGGCAGGGCAAGTGCAGCGTTTGAAGGAGGCGACCGCCATCCTGGTGGCGCAAAGCATCCGCGTTGCCCTGTTCGTCGATCCGGATGCACGCCAGATCGAAGCGGCCGTGCAGATCGGCGCACCCGTCGTGGAATTGCATACCGGTGCCTATGCCGACTCCGCAGGCGCCCGCCAGGCGGCGGAGCTTGCGCGCCTGCAGGTCGCCGCGCGCTTGGGCGCAAGTTTCGGCCTCGAGGTACACGCCGGCCACGGCCTGAATTATCACAATGTGCAGCCGGTCGCCGCCATCGGCGAAATCGTCGAGCTCAACATTGGACATGCCATCGTGGCGCGCGCCTTGTTTGACGGTCTGCCGCGTGCCCTGCGCGAGATGCGTGCGCTCATGGTGTCTGCGCGTGGCCGATGAACTGGCTCGTCTTCGATATCGAGACCGTACCGGACGTCGAGCTCGGGCGGCGACTTTTCGGTCTGCAGGGCCTGAGCGATGCCGCAGTCGCCAAGGCGATGTTCACGCGCTGCCGCCAGGAATCGGGACGTGACTTCCTGCCGCTCGAGCAGCACCGTGTGGTCGCCATCGCGTGCGCGCTGCGCAGCCGCGAGGAGCTGCGTCTGTGGAGTCTGGGCGATCCGGCAGCGGATGAGCGCGAGCTCATCGAGCGCTTCTTCGATGGCATCGAGAAGTACTCGCCGGATCTGATCTCCTGGAACGGTGCGGGCTTTGACCTGCCGGTGCTCCATTATCGCGCGCTTGCCCGCAGCGTGCAGGCCGCCCGTTATTGGGAAACCGGCAGCAGCGACAGCGCATTTCGCTACAACAATTATTTGAGTCGCTACCATTGGCGGCATCTGGATCTGATGGACGTGCTGTCGGGCTATCAGCCGCGGGCGCGCGCGTCGCTTGCCGACATGGCGGCGCTCCTGGGTTTTCCGGGCAAGCTCGGCCTCTCCGGCGCGCAGGTGTGGGAACAGTATCTTGCGGGCAACGCCGTTGGCGTGCGCCGCTACTGCGAGACCGATGTGTTGAACACCTACCTCGTCTTTCTGCGCTTTGAGCTCATGCGCGGGGAATTCACGCGCGAGCGCCACGCGGCCGAGCTGGAGCGGGTCAAGGCGCTGCTGCGCGACTCCGCCGAGCCGCACTGCGCCGAGTTCCTGCATGCCTGGGAGGCGCTGCCGTGACGCCCGCGGGGCAGACGGCCGCGATCGAAACAGGTGCGGTGGTCGCACTCACGCACGAAGGCGACGGCATCGTGCGCGAGGGCAAGGCCGTCTTTGTCGCCGGCGCCCTGCCCGGGGAGATCATCCGCTATCGGCGCAGCGTGCGGCATCGCCAATACGATGAGGGGTTGCTGCTCGAGGTGCTGCAAAGCTCCACTGCGCGCGTCACTCCGGCGTGCGCGCACTTTGGGGTCTGCGGCGGCTGCGCCTTGCAGCACCTCGCACCGGCTGCGCAGCTCGCCGCGAAGGAGAATGAGCTGCGCGCCGCGCTCGAGCGCGTGGCGCAGGTCACTCCGCGTAGCTGGCTGCCGGCGCTCGCCGGTCCCGTGTGGGCTTATCGGCGCCGCGCGCGCTTGAGCGCAAAGTTCGTCGCGAAGAAGGGGCGGGTGCTGGTGGGGTTTCGCGAGCGCTTCAAGTCATACGTCAGCGCGATCGCCGGCTGCGAGGTCCTCGCGCCGGCCGCGGCCGCACTGCTTGAGCCCCTGTCCACGGTGTTGACGCAATTGAGCATCCGCGAGCGCGTGCCGCAGGTTGAAGTGTCGGTCGCCGACAACGCCGTGGCGCTCGTGCTGCGCGTACTGGCAGAGCCTGACAGCTCGGACCTTGAGAGGCTGCGCCGGTTTGAGGCGCGCCACGCCGTGCGGCTCTACCTGCAAATGGGCGGGCTCGACTCCGTGCGGCGCCTGACCGCGGTGCCGGGCGAGGAGATGTTGCGCTATGCATTGCCGGCGTTTGCTCTGGAGCTGGAATTTGGGCCGACGGATTTCATCCAGGTTAATCGCCATATCAATGAGGCGCTCGTCGCACGCGCGCTGGAGCTGCTCGAGCTGGATGCCGACTCCCGGGTGCTTGACCTGTACTGCGGCATCGGCAATTTCACCCTGCCCCTCGCACGGCGCGCGCGCGCCGCCGTTGGAGTCGAGGCGGATGCGCGCCTCATCGCAACCGCTCGTCATAACGCCGAGCGGCATGCACTCGGCAATGCCGAGTTTCACTGCCTGGACCTAGCCCAGCCGGCCGCCGCGCAGGCCGGTTGCATGCGCGAGGCCTATTCACACGTACTTATCGATCCGCCGAGGGCCGGCGCGCGTGCGATGTTGCCGACTGTCGCACGCCTTAAGCCGCAGCGGCTGCTGTATATTTCCTGTCATCCGGGCAGTCTTGCCAGGGATGTCGGAATGCTGGTTCACGACTACGGCTTCATTTTGCAGGCGGCGGGCGTGCTCGACATGTTCCCCCAAACCATGCACGTCGAGTCACTCGCTCTGCTCGCACACCCCGCTGCGCAGGAGCGAGCTGCGTGACCCTGGGACCGCTCATGATCGATGTGGCGGGCTTGGAGCTCTCGGGCGAGGAGCAGGAGCTCCTGCGTCACCCCCTGGTCGGAGGCGTGATCCTGTTTGCGCGAAATTATGTCAATTCTGAACAGCTCACCGCGCTGAGCGGGGCGATCCACGCCGCGCGCAGCCCGCCCCTCATCATTGCGGTGGATCAGGAGGGAGGCCGCATCCAGCGCTTCAAGAGCGGCTTCTCGGTGCTGCCGGCCGCGCGCCGTCTCGGGCATGAATTTTCCATCGCACCAGGCGCGGGGCTGGAACTTGCGCGTCGTCTCGGCTGGCTCATGGCCGCGGAGCTGCGCGCCCACGGCGTCGACCTGTCGTTCGCACCGTGCGTCGATCTGGATTACGGCGCGAGCGAGGTGATTGGGGATCGCGCCCTCGATGCGCGTTCCGCGGTCGTCGCACAGCTCGCCGTCGCCTATGCCCATGGCATGCGCGATGCCGGAATGGCCGCCACGGCCAAACATTTTCCGGGGCATGGCGCGGTGGTGGCCGACTCGCATTTGGCGCTGCCCGTGGATCGGCGCGAACTTGCCGATCTGCAAGATGACATCGCCCCGTATCGTCTCCTGATTGCGAATGGACTCGCCGCCATCATGGCCGCGCACGTGGTCTATCCGGCCATTGACGCGCTGCCGGCGAGCGTCTCCAAGCGCTGGATCACGCAGATTCTGCGCGGTGAGCTGCGCTTCCAGGGAGCGGTGTTCACGGACGATCTTTCCATGGGTGGCGCTGCAAGCGTCGGCGATCTGCTGACGCGCGCGCGCCTGGCGCTTGCCGCCGGCTGCGACATGCTTCCCGTGTGCAACAATCGCGCGGGCGTGCGCAACCTGATTGAGCGGCTCGCTCCTGAGCCGGCGCCAGCATCACAATTGCGGCTCGTGCGGATGCGCGGCCGGGACGGAATGTCCGTGCAAGCCCTGCACACGGACCCTGCATGGCAGCAGTCGCGCGAGGCGCTGGCGCGGGTGATGGCGCCGCCGCCGCTGCAGCTGCACCCGGGGCCCGCGTGAATAACTGGTCGGCAGGCATGTGGCGGAGCATGGTGGATGCGGCGCCGGAGGGCATCGTGATCTGCGATGCCAAGGTGCCGGGCCTTCCGGTCGTCTACGTCAACGTCGCCTTTACGCAGCTGTGCGGCTATCCGGCGACGGCGCTGCTCGGCTCGAATCTGCGCATTCTGCAGGGCACCGACCGCGATCAGGAGGGGCGGCAGCGCGTGCGCGAGGCGATCCAAAACGCCTCGTCGTGCCGGATTCTGCTGCGCAACTACCGCCCCGACGGCTCGTTGTTCTGGAACGAATCGCTCATCCAGCCGCTGCAGAATGCGGCCGGAGACCTCACGCACTGGGTGGGCTACCACCGCGATGCGGGCGGCAGGCTCAAAAGCGGCGAGCGTCCGGCAACTGGCCTGCCGCCATGGCTGCGCGAGGATCGGCTGACGGGCTTGAATTCGCGTGCCTATTTCGAGGAATTTCTGCAGCGCGACTGGCTCGTGGCGCAGCGCGACTCGCATGAGATCGGTCTCGTGCTGTTTGATATTGATGACCTGGGGCCCTACAACGAAACCTTTGACAGGGCGGCAGGCGATGCCTGCATACGGCGTGTGGGGCGCGTCATTGCCGGCTCCTACCGCCGCGGCGGGGATTTGATTGGACGCTGGGAGGGCGGCACATTCGCCGTGCTCATGCAGGGCGATGCCGCGGAGAAAGCCGCGCAGTACGCCAAGGTGGTCGCGCAGCGCGTGCGCGATCTGCTGATCCATCATCCGCGCTCCGCAGCGGAACGCTATGTCACACTGAGTGCGGGCGTGGCGAGCCTCGTGCCGCCGCGGGATCTGGCACTCGCAGCGCTCGGCAACGCGTGTCGCGCGGCGCTGCAGCGTGCAAAGGCGGCGGGCAAGAACGGGGTCTTCACCGCAGAGGCCGGCGACTTCAAATAGGCGTGTGCGCGTCAGCGCCGCGCAGGGCGCGTGCCCGCGACCGGCGTCACGAGCGCAATCACGCCAAAGGCGGGATGATCGAAGTATGTGCGCTCATTGAAGCGCACGCGGCGGCCTTCGTTCAGCGTAAAGGTCGTGCCCGGGCCTGCACCCAGACCCACTGGCGAATTGGCCGGCGCGTACGCGAGCGTCATCCCGAGGTGCAGATATTGACCGCGTTCCAGCACGACCGTGCCCGTCATGCCGGGGACGTCGATGCCGAGGCGTTGCAAGGAGAATCCGGCGCGTGTTCCCCAGGCGCTCGCCGTTTGCGACCAGGCCACATGCGCCAGCGGCGCATAGCCGGCGCTCGCGCGCAGCCGGTTTTCAATCTCGGTCAGCTGGAACTGCGCTTCGGGGAGTGCCGTCAGGAAGCGGCCGACCTGAGTCGAGTCCCCCGCTGCCGACTCGCCGGCATTGCTGTCACTGCTGAAGTTGCGTGCGCCAGCCTCGGCCGCCCAATCTTCCGGCCCTCCCAAGGCGCTCGTTGCGCGAAAGATGATGAGCTCGATGGTGTAGGCCGGGACCGGTGGCGCGGCGGGTTCCTGCGAGCCCACCGGCAGGCATGCAAAGACGGTCACGAAGACGGCAAGGCCGAGGGCTGCACACTTCATGCGGCGATACTCGCAGAAGAGGCTTCGCTGTGGCAAACGCAGCGGCTCGCGTGCGGCGTCCAATCACAAGCAAGGCGCTACTTGCGGGTGCCGAGGTTCTGCAAAAGTTCGCCGGCAAAGCTAAAGCGCCCTTCGTCCGCTTGAATGGCCCTGTGCACGCGCAACTTGAGCGCGCCCTCCAGGCGATACTCGCGCGGGCTCTTCTGAATCATGCGCACTACGGCGCTGGGCTCCACATGATTGTGCTGTTCGAAGAGCACGTAGCCGCCTTGCGGGCCAAGGTCCAGGCGGCGAATGCCCAGAGCGCGCGCCAGGAGCTTCAGGCGCGCGATGCGCAGCAGGTGTTGGGCGCTTGCCGGCAGAGAGCCGAACCGATCGATGATCTCTGCGGTCAGCTCGTCGAGGGCGACTTCATCGGCCGCGGCGGCGATGCGCTTGTAGAGTGAGAGCCGCACGTGCACGTCGCCGATGTAGGTGTCGGGGATGAAGGCAGGCAGGCGCAGCTCGACTTCGGTGTCCGCGGCGAGCGGCCGGTCGACGACGGGTTCACGGCCGTCTTTCAGCGCCGTTACCGCGTGCTCGAGCAAGTCGAGATAGAGCGCGAGCCCGATTTCGGTCATCTGGCCACTCTGCTGCTCGCCGAGGAGTTCTCCGGCGCCGCGGATCTCAAGATCATGCGTCGCCAACACGAAGCCGGCGCCCAGCTCTTCCATGGATTCGATGGCCTCCAGGCGCTTGCGCGCGTCGGCGGTCAGCGCCGCGCGCGGCGGGGCGATGAGATAGGCATAGGCGCGGTGATGAGAGCGGCCGACGCGACCGCGCAGCTGATGCAGTTGCGCCAGACCCATGCGATCGGCGCGATTGATCATGATCGTGTTTGCCGTCGGCACGTCGATGCCGCTTTCGATAATGGTCGTGCAGACAAGTAGATTGAAGCGCCGGTGATAGAAATCCACCATGAGCTGCTCAAGATCGCGCTCGCGCATCTGGCCATGCCCGAAGCGCACGTTCGCCTCAGGAATAAGTGTCTGTATCTGCGCAGTGGTCTTCTCGATGGTGCGCACCTCGTTGTGGACGAAGTAGATCTGCCCGCCGCGCCGCAGTTCGCGCAGGGCGGCTTCGCGCAGCGTCGCCGCATGCCATTCAATCACGAAGGTCTTGATGGCGAGGCGCTCCGCCGGTGGGGTCGTGATGAGCGACAGATCGCGCAAGCCGCCGAGTGCCATGTTGAGCGTACGCGGAATCGGCGTCGCAGTGAGAGTGAGCACGTGCACTTCGGCCCGCAGGGCCTGCAGGCGCTCCTTGTCGCGCACGCCGAAGCGATGTTCCTCGTCAATGACGATGAGGCCCAGATCCTTGAAGCGCGTATGCGCGTGCAGCAGGCGGTGGGTCGCGATCACGATGTCGACCTTGCCCGCCTCGATCGCCGCCAGCGTCGCCTGCGTCTCGCGTCCGCTGCCAAAGCGTGACAAGGACTCGATCCGCACCGGCCAGTCGGCAAAGCGATCCTTGAAATTGGTGAGGTGCTGCTGCGCGAGCAGGGTGGTCGGCACCAGCACAGCGGCCTGCCTGCCGGCCTGCACGGTGGCGAAGGAGGCGCGCATCGCGACCTCCGTTTTGCCGAAGCCCACATCCCCGCAGATGATCCGGTCCATGGGGCGCGAGCTATCCAGATCGGCCAGCACCTGGCGGATCGCCTCAGCCTGGTCGTCGGTCTCCTCGAAAGGAAAGGCGCTCGCGAAGTTCTGGTAGTCGAGCTCCGGAATGGGAATTTTGAGTCCCTGGCGGGCGCGGCGGCGCGCGTACAGGTCGAGGAGCTCGGCGGCGACGTCGCGAATCTGCTCGGCGGCGCGCTTGCGCGCGCGCGCCCATTGATCGGTGCCGAGCTTGTGCAGCGGCGCGCTCTCGGGCGCAGCGCCGGTGTAACGCGTGATGAGATGCAGCGACTGGACAGGCACGTAGACGCGGTCGCCGTCGAGATACTCCAAAACGAGGAACTCGCCGCGTTGGCCGGCCACATCCATCGCCTGCAGGCCGACGTAGCGGCCGATGCCATACTCCTCATGCACGACCGGTGCGCCGGGATTCAGATCCTGCAGGTCGCGCAGGATGGTTTCCGGGTCGGTCGCGGCGCGCTTGCGCCGGCGTTCCTGGCGCGCACGTGCGCCAAAGAGCTGCGCCTCGGAGACCACCGCGATGGGTGGCGCGGTGAGCGTCAGGCCTTCAAGATCGGGTGCAACGGTGAGCGCGAGAGCGGCGGCGCTCCTCGCGAACTCCTCCCAACCCTCGACGGGTGTCACGCGGTAGTCGTGCGCGCGCAGCATCTCATGCAGAACTTCGCGGCGGCCCGCTGAGTCGGCGGCGATCAGGATGCGCCCGCCGAATTGGCTGCGGAAACCCTCGAGTGCCGCGAACGGCTGGCTTGCGTGGGTATCGATGCGCAGCTCGCGCGGCGCGGCGGTTGGAAAATTATGCACGCCGTCGCGTGGCGGCCCGCTCTCAAGGTCCGCCTTGAAACTGTTGAGTTCGATCGTCGCAAAGCTCGCAAGCTCGGCGTGGGTTGCGGCCGGATCGAGGAAGATCTCGTGCGGGGCGAGGACCGGACGCTCGATATCGTGACGCCGCTCCTCGTAGCGCAGCTGAATATCCTGCCAGTTGCGCTCGAGCGCGCCGCTCAGGGCCGCATCTGCCACCACGATCGCATTCTTTGGCAGATAGTCGAAGAGCGTCGCCGTCGTCTCAAAGAAGAGCGGCAGGTAGAACTCGATTCCGGCGGGTGCGAGACCTTCGCTCACGCCGCGATAGATGCCCGCCTGCGTGGGCTCGCCTTCGAAGCGTGCGCGGAAGCGGCGGCGGAAGACACGCACGCCCTCCGCATCGAGAGGCATCTCACGCGCCGGCAGCATGCGTACGCGCTCCAGCGCGGCGAGCGAGCGCTGGGTGCCCGGGTCGAAGCGCCGGATGGCCTCGATCACGTCGTCGAAGAGATCAATCCGCAGGGGCGCCTCCGCGCCCATCGGAAACACGTCCAGGAGCGAGCCGCGCACCGCGAACTCGCCGGGGCTCGTCACCTGGCCGACGCTGGCATAGCCCGCTTCGACCAGCCGGCTGCGAAAAGTCGGCAGCGCAAAGCGATCGCCCTTGGCGAGCTCGAAGGCGCGCCCCTGCACGTACGCAGGCGGCGGCAGGCGCTGGATCAGCGTGTCGGCGGCGACGATGAGGCAGCCGCTGTGCGTCTGCGGCAACGCAAAGAGCGTGCGCAGCCGCTCGGAAGTGATGTCCGGGTGCGGCGAGAAGAGGTCGTAGGGCAGGACCTCCCAATCCGGCAGTGTGAAGACGGCGAGCCGGTTGCCCGTGAAGAAGCGCAGCTCCGCGCTGCGGCGTTCCAGTTCACGCGCGTCCGCGGCAATGACGACGTAGAGGCGCGCATCCGAGCGTATGGCCTCCGCGAGCGCCAGCGCTGCGGCGCTGCCGTAGAGCTGGCGCCACTCGATGCGCCGCTGCGCGTGCGTCGGGACGGGTGGTTTAAGGAGTGACAAGATCGTTTCCCCGAGCGCTCGGGAGTGCCGCAAGAACGCGGCAGCTTACCGGGCCGGGGAACGATCGCAACAGCGAGCGCGCGTGCGCTTCGCCTAAGGCAGGTCAGCCGCTGGTGACGACCGCGTGGATGACGCGATCACGCTCGAAGAACACCGAGAACCCGGCGTAGTCCCAGCGCGTAATCGGCGGCGCGCCCACCGTCGGGTGGCGCGTAACGGGCGCGCCGAATTTGCGCTCGACAGTCGTCATCGTCGAGCCGCGCTCGGGCCGCGCGATGGGGGACTCGCGCACCATGACGTGATCGTCGACGACGACGGTGTCGGCGCATGCGGCACCCGTGGCAGCCAACCCACACAGCGCGGCGATGAGATAACGGATTTTCATGTTCGACCTCCTACGGCCATGCGAATGACTAACGTATCGGGGGCAATCTGTCAAAGGCGCCGACGCTCTCGCCGGATTGATTTGTGACGCAGGTCTGATTTTGGCAGGCCGCGGGGGCAACTGTGGTTAAATTGCCGCAATCGCCTGCTGCACAGGACGCACCCCGCGCGAGGATGTTTCACCCGCTGTCAATCTTCGTGGGTCTGCGCTACGTACGCGCTCGCAGCCACAAGTTCTTCGTTTCGTTCATCACTTGGGCGTCGCTGGTCGGCGTGGGTGTGGGGGTTGCGGCGCTGATTGTCATCCTGTCGGTGATGAACGGCTTTGAGGATGAACTGCGCGACCGGCTGCTCTCGCTGGGCGCGCATGCGCGAGTCGTTGCGAGCGCGAGCACCACCAGCGCCACGACGCCGCAGCAATGGCAGCGGGTGCGTTCCATCGTGAGCGCGGTTCCCGAGGTCGTCGGCGTCGCCCCCTATGTGGAGCTGCAAGCCCTCGCCGTACGCACACCCGAGATGCTGCCGGTCATGCTCCGCGGGATCGATCCGCAGGCCGAACGCGAGGTCAATGACATCGGCCGCTCGGTGACCGAGGGTCATCTTTCGGATCTGCTGCCCGGCAGCAACCGCGTGATTGTCGGTACGGTCATCGCGCAGCGGCTCGGCCTGATTCTGGATGATCCGGTGACGATGCTCATCCCGATCGTGGATGCCGCCGGCACGCCCACGCCGGCGTTGCGCGAGCTCACGGTGGCGGGAACTTTCGAGGTGGGCTTCCAGGATCACGACGCCGCATTGATGTTTGCGCACATCGACGACGTGCGATCGCTCGCGCCTGCCGCACAGGCGGCGCAGGGCCTGCGCATCCGCTGCAGCGATGTGTGGGCGGCGCCGCGCGTCGCCGCCCGCATCCGCGCAATGCTGCCCGCGGGCTTCGAAGTCATCGACTGGAGTGTTGATCACGCGACCTACTTTCGTGCCGTGCGCATCGAGAAGACGATGATGGCGCTCATTCTGCTGCTGATCGTCGCCGTGGCCGCCTTCAACATCGTGGCGATGCTCGTCATGGTGGTCACCGACAAGCGCACCGACATCGCGATCCTGCGCACCTTTGGCGCATCGCCGCGCCGGGTAATGGGCATATTCATAACCCAGGGGCTCGTCATCGGGTGGCTCGGCGTGCTGGCGGGGATAGTGCTCGGGATCACGCTGGCACTGAATGTCGAGGCTATCGTGCCGGTGCTCGAGCAGACCTTCCGCTTTCAAATCATGGATGCCGACGTCTACTACACGACCAGCATCCCCTCGGACCTGAAATGGGCGAACGTGATGTGGATCGGGGGCGCGGCGCTGCTGCTGACGGGCTGTGCCACGCTCTATCCCGCCTTACGGGCTGCGCGCACGGCGCCCGCTGAAGCGCTGCGCTACGAATAACGCGTATGGCAGCCGCGTACGAATGGCTCATCGGCACGCGCTATCTGCGCTCCGCGCACCGCCGCGGCTTCGTGTCCTTCGTCGCGCTGATCTCCGTGTCGGGGCTCACCCTCGGCGTGGCGACGCTGATCGTCGTCCTCTCGGTGATGAACGGCTTCGAACGCGAGCTGCGCACACGCATCCTGAGCGTCACCGCGCACGCCACGCTCTCGGGGCTCGACGGCGCGCTCGCCGACTGGCGTGCGGCACGCGCGGCGGCGCTGCTGCAGCCCGGCGTCCTCGCCGCGGTGCCCTACATCGACGAGCAGGCAATGCTCTCGCACGGCGAGCGGATCACCGGCGCCGGCATCCGCGGCGTATTGCCGGAGGAGGAGCGGCGTGCGACCGGGCTCGCACAGCATCTCACGGCGGGGCGCCTGACGGATCTTGTGGCGGGGCGCTACAACATCATTCTCGGCACGGCGCTCGCGCGCGAACTGGGTGCGCGGCTGGGCGATGATGTGGTGCTGGTCGCTCCGCAGGGCACGGCCACACCCACGGGCGTGGTGCCGCGCATGCGGCGCTTTCGCGTCGTCGGCCTGTTCGAGTCGGGAATGTACGAATTTGATCGTGGCCTGGCACTGGTGCACATCGACGATGCGGCGCGCCTGTATCGCCTGGATGATCGGGTGAGCGGCATTCGCCTGGCGCTCGCCGACCCGCAGCGCGCACCGCACACGGTGCGCGCGCTGGCGCTCGCACTGGGCGGGGGTTTCTATGTGAGCGACTGGACCCATGACCATGCCAATTTCTTCCGCTCCATCGAGATTACCAAATCCATGCTGTTCGTGATTCTGCTGATGCTGGTGGCGGTCGCCGCCTTCAACATCGTTGCAACCCTCGTGATGATCGTAAAGGAGAAGCAGACCGACATCGCGCTGCTGCGCACCTTGGGGGCGGGCCCCGGCAACATCCTCATGACATTCGCCGTCCAGGGTGTGCTGATCGGACTTGCCGGCACGCTCTGCGGGGCCGGGCTCGGAATTCTGGTAGCGCACAATCTGCAGGTGCTGGTCGACGCTCTGGAGCGCGCGCTGCACACGCAGTTCCTCGATGCACGCGTGTATTTCATGAGCGAGCTGCCTGCATACGTCGAAGGCATCGATGTGCTGCGCGTATGCTCGGTCGCCTTCCTGCTGTGCGTGCTCGCGACGGTGTACCCGGCGTGGCGCGCGGCGCGCACGACACCGGCAGAGGCGTTGCGCCATGATTGATCCGGTATTAGTGGCGGCGGGAGTCTGCAAGAGCTTTCGCCAGGGTCCGGAAACTCTCGAAGTGCTGCGCGGTGTGACGCTGGCGGTCGCCGCGGCCGAGCGGATCGCCATCGTCGGCGCGTCGGGCTCGGGCAAGACCACGCTGCTGCAGATCCTCGGCGGCCTTGACCGACCGACCTCGGGCGAGGTGCGCGTCGACGGGCGCGACATTCATCATCTGAACGAGAAGGAGCGTGGCACGCTGCGCAATCGCGCGCTCGGCTTCGTCTATCAGTTTCACCACCTGTTGCCGGAGTTCTCCGCGCTCGAAAACGTGGCGATGCCGCTCCTCATCCGGCGCGCGCCGGTCGCCGCCGCGCGCGCGCAAGCGCGCGAACTGTTGCAGCGGGTCGGGCTCGGCGATCGCCTGGAGCATCGGCCGCACCAGCTCTCGGGGGGTGAACGCCAGCGCGCCGCGGTGGCGCGCGCGCTCGTGACCCAGCCGCGCCTGGTACTCGCGGACGAGCCGACGGGCAATCTCGACGGCGTCAATGCCGCGCAGGTCTTCGCACTCATGCTTGAGCTCAACCGCGAGCGCGGCACCAGCCTCATCGTCGTAACGCACGATCTGCGGCTCGCTGCGCGGATGGATCGCGTCCTGGAGATCGACGCGGGCGTACTCAGTGAAAGCGCCGGCGCGCCCTCAGCTCGTTGAGGCGCCGGGGCGGTTGCGGTAGCGACTGCGCACGCGCGCGCGCCATAAGAGCTCGAGCCCAATGCGCCCGGAGAAGCCCGCAACGATGGAACAGATGAGGCACCCGATGAGGAAGGGCTTCCATGCCGGACCCAGGCCGTGCTGCAGCCATTCCCAGCTCGGGTGAAATGCGAACCTGCGCGGCGGCAAGCGCAGCGCCGCGGCGCCCACCCGATAGGCGGCGTAATAGATCGGCAGGGCGGTCAGAGGATTCACAAGAAACACCGTGGCGAAAATCGTCGGCACGTTCAGCCGCCAAACGATGGCTGACAGCGCCGCCAGCGGCAGATGCACGGGCAGCGGCACGAAGCAGATGGCCAGTCCCGCGCCGAAGGCGCCGGTGACGGCGCGCCGCTGCAACGACCATAAGCCCGGATGGGCGACGCGTGCGCCGAACAGGCGCAGGAACCAGCGACCCTTCAGACTGTCGGCCGAGGACGTGATTCGCTTGAAAAATTCGCGGGGCATGGACGCGTCCGACTCTAGCAGATCAAGTTGCGCGCCTGTGGCTGAGCGCCTTGAGCGCTCTTGTCTCTCCGGTATGATGCCGCCTCCTAAGAAGCTCTGCAGGCATGGGGTATCGGCATGTGGGAAATCGTGCGGGCTGGCGGCCCGCTTATGTGGCCGATCATTCTGTGCTCCATCGGGGCCGCGGCGATCGTCCTCGAGCGGCTGTGGACTCTGCAGGACAAGCGCGTGGTCCCGCCGCGATTGACGCAGCAAGTGCGCCAGCTCATCGAGGCCAATCAGGTCAATGACAAGGTGATCGCGGCACTCGAGCAGAACTCGCCGCTCGGCAAGCTTTTGGCCGCCGCGCTCGCCAACCGCCATCGCTCGCGCGAGGTCATCATGGAGCGTCTGGAGGATTCAGGGCGGCACGTCGTGCACGAGCTCGAGCGTTTTTTGAGCACGCTGGGAACGATCGCCGGAGTCTCGCCGCTGCTCGGGCTGCTCGGTACGGTGACGGGCATCATCAAGTCCTTCAATGCCATCCAAGCGGGCGGCATGGGCGACCCGCGCGCGCTCTCTGGCGGCATCGCCGAGGCGCTGATCGCGACGGCGGCCGGGCTGTGCGTCGCAATCCCGGCTCTTATCAGCTATCGCTTTCTGCGTGGTAAGGTCGAACGCATCGTCGTCGAGATGGAGAAGGACGCCGTGCGCATCGCCGACGCCATCGAAGCGACCCATCCGCACGTGCGCCGCTCGACCGACGTGGTGCACTCATGAACCTGAAGCCGCGGCGTATGGAGGAGCCCGAGATCAACGTCGTCTCGCTGATCGACGTCGTGCTCCTGCTCGTGGTGTTCTTCATGCTCTCGAGCACCTTTCTCGACGAAGGCCGTGTGCGCATCCATCTGCCGCACGCCGGCGAGGTGCCGGTCGCGCGGCCCAAGCACGAACCCCTGGTGGTCGCCGTGACGCAGGCCGGCGGCTATCGAGTGAACGAACACGAGCTCATCAACGCAAGCCCGGAGACTTTGCGGGCCGCGATCCTGAAGGAGGCGGGAACGGACCGCAGCGGTCCGGTCACGATTCGCGCCGACGCCCGCGCCACGCATCAGTCGGTGGTGACGGCGCTCGACGTGCTCGGCCGCATCGGCTTCGTCGAGATCAACATCGCCACCGTGAAAACTGCCATTCCGGGACAGCCTTGAACGACAGCGCACCCGCCGCAGTGCTCGTGAGCGCCGACGCCGGGCGCATCTACAGGCGCCTGCTGCGCTACGCCAAGCCGCACTGGGGCATGTTCGCGATCGGCGTCCTCGGCATGGCTTTGTACGCTGCGACCGAAACCGCTACCGCGTGGCTGGCGCGGGAGTTTCTGAACGCAACCTTCGTCAAGCGCAATCCGCAGTCGCTGTGGTTCATACCCCTTGCCATCGTCGCGCTGTTCTTTTTCCGCGGCGTCGGCGATTACGTCTCGAGCTATTTCCCCGGCTGGGTCGGGCGGCAGATCATCAAGTCCATGCGCTCGGAGCTGTTCGCGCATTATCTGCGCCTGCCGGCGCGGTATTACGACAGTGCGTCATCTTCGCAGATGCTGTCGCGGCTGACATACAACATCGAGCTCGTCGCGGAAGCGGCCACCAATTCCGTCACGGTGCTGATCCGTGACACGCTCAGCATCGCGGCGCTCCTCGCCTGGATTTTCTACATCAACTGGGAGCTGGCGCTGATTGCGCTCGCGATCGCGCCGCTCATTACCTGGCTCCTGCAGGGCGTCAATCGCCTGTTCCGTCGATACAGCACGCGCATTCAGAATTCGATGGCCGACGTCACACGCGTCGCCAAGGAGGCGATCGAAGGACATCGGGTCATCAGAGTCTTCAACGCCCAGGACTACGAGCGGCGCGCCTTTGAGGTTGTCAACGAGCTCAATCGCCACACCAATATGCGCCTCATCAGCACGCGGTCGAGCAGCGGCCCGGTCGTGCAGCTGATCGCCTCGATCGCGCTCGCTGTCGTCATGTACTTCGCCATCCGCCAGGTGCTGACGCACGCGATGGAGGTTGGAGATTTCGTTTCCTTCCTCACCGGACTGCTGTTGATCTCGGCGCCGCTGCGCCGGCTGATACAGGTGTTCGTGCCGTTGCAGCAGGGGATTGCCGCGGGCGCGAGCGTGTTCGAGGTACTGGATGAGCCGCTCGAGGACGTCGGCGGCACGCGTGCGCTCGGGCGCGCCCGTGGCGACGTCGAGTACCGCGATGTGCACTTTGTGTACGCCTCGGAGAAAGGCCCGGTGCTGCGCGGCATCAGTCTGCGAGCGCCCGCGGGCTCGACGCTCGCCATCGTCGGCAAGTCCGGCAGCGGCAAATCGACACTGGTGAGTCTGCTGCCGCGCTTCTATGATCCGCAGGGCGGCGCTATCTGCCTCGACGGAGTCGACGTACGCGAATATCCTCTGGCGGACCTGCGCCGCCAGGTCGCCCTCGTCAGCCAGGATGTGGTGCTCTTCAATGACAGCATCCGCAACAACATCGCCTTCAGCACCGCCGATGCGACGCCGCAGGCAGTGGAGGAGGCGGCGCGCGCGGCTTATGTGCTCGAATTTGCGGATGAGCTGCCGCAGGGACTCGACACCATGGTGGGGGACCGCGGAGCACTGCTCTCGGGCGGGCAACGGCAACGGATCGCGATCGCGCGCGCGATCCTGAAGGATGCCCCGGTGCTTATTCTCGATGAGGCGACGTCCTCTCTCGACACGCACTCCGAGCGGCGCATCCAGGCGGCGCTGGCGCTGCTCGCACGCAATCGCACCACGCTCGTCATCGCGCACCGGCTCTCGACGGTGGAGCAGGCTGATCGCATCGTGGTGCTCGACGATGGCGCGGTGGTGGAAACGGGCACGCACGGCGAGCTGCTTGCGCAAGGCGGCCTGTATGCACAGCTCTACCGCCTGCAGTTCAGCGCCTAAGAAGAGCGCCGTGCCGCCGGCGCTGACGCAGCTGTGGTATGGCAACGCGCGCGGCGCCGCGCTCCTGGCACCGCTCGCGTCGCTCTACGGTGGTGTCACGGGGCTGCGGCGGCGCGCCTATGAGACGGGCCTCTTGGCCCGTTATGGGGTGGGATCGCCGGTGGTCGTCGTCGGCAACCTCACCGTCGGCGGCACCGGCAAGACGCCACTCGTCGCGTGGCTCGCGCGGGAGCTGCAGGCACAGGGCTACCGCGTCGGCATTGTCTCGCGTGGCTACGGCAGGCGCGAGCGCGCAGCACAACTCGTCGCGGCGTATGCCTCCTGGGAGGACGTGGGTGACGAGCCGCTGTTGCTCGCACAGAACACCGGCTGCGTGACCGCGGTGGGCGCCGACCGCGTGGCCGCGGCGAGGCTCCTCAGCGTGCACGGCATGAACGTGATCGTCAGCGATGATGGACTGCAGCATCTGCGCCTGGCGGCGGACTGCCGCATCGTGGTGGTGGACGGCGAGCGCGGCTTCGGCAATGGCCGGCTCCTGCCGGCCGGCCCGCTGCGCGAGCCACTCGCGCAGCTGCGCACAGCCGACGCCGTGGTCGTGAACGGCGCGGCGCCCGCCGCCGTACTGCCCGGCAACTTGCCGCAGTTGGCGGCGGTGCTCATCGAGATGCAGCTCGTGCCGGGCGCGGCGTGCGCGCTTGCCGGCAACGCGCGCCGAGCACTCGAGAGCTTTGCCGGCGCGCCGCTGCATGCGGTCGCCGGCATTGCCAATCCGGCACGCTTTTTCCGCATGCTGCGCAGCTTCGGCCTGGAGGTGATCGAGCATGCGTTTGCCGATCATCATCCGCTGGTCGCGTCCGACCTGGAATTCGGGGATGATCTGCCGGTGCTGATGACCGAGAAAGACGCCGTAAAATGCCGCAGGCTCGCGGCCGCACGCCGCTGGTACGTGCCGGTCGCGGCGCATCTGAGCGCCGCGCATGCAGAATCTCTGCTCGCGCGCGTCGTGGGCCGCCTCAAGAGCTACCGGAGATAGAACCGATGGACGCGCGCCTCATTGAAATTCTCGCCTGTCCCGTGTGCAAGGGGCCGCTCAAGTATCAGCGCGACTCGCAGCTGCTCGTATGCCGCATGGACCGCCTGGCTTATCCGATACGCGACGGGGTGCCGGTCATGCTCGAAGAGGAAGCCCGCCAGCTTGCGGCGGATGATCCGCTGCTCGATCGCTGAAGGCTCCCAAAGGCGTGTTTCGAGTCGTCATTCCGGCGCGCTTCGCTTCCACGCGTCTGCCGGGCAAAGCGCTCCTCATGATTGGCGGCAAGCCGATGATCCAATGGGTGCATGAGCGCGCGCGGGGTGCAGCTCCCCGGGAGGTCATCATCGCAACCGATGACTCGCGCATCGCCGCGGCCGCCGCGGCTTTCGGCGCCGAGGTCGCCATGACCGCGACGACGCACCTGTCCGGCACCGACCGGATTGCCGAGGTCGCGCGCCAACGCGGCTGGGGCGACGCCGACGTCGTGGTGAACGTGCAGGCCGATGAGCCCCTGATCCCGAGCGCACTGATTTCGCAGGTTGCGCGGATGCTCGAGGAAGACCCGCGGGCGCAGCTGACAACGCTCGCAACCGGCATCAGCTCGGTGCAGGAGTTCCTCGATCCGAACGTCGTCAAGGTCGTCACCGATGCGCGCGGCCGGGCGCTGTATTTCAGCCGCGCGCCCGTGCCGTGGGACCGGGACGCGGCAGCCGCAGCGCCGGCGCAAGCCGGCTTCGCAGGCGCCCTGCGTCATATCGGCCTCTATGGCTATCGCGTGGCTGCGTTGCGCAGGCTCACCTCGCTGCCGTCCAGTCCGCTTGAGGCGTGCGAAAGGCTTGAACAGCTGCGCGCCCTCGAGAATGGTTTGCCCATCGAGGTCGGACGGGCAAGCGAGCCGCCGGGCCCGGATGTGAACACCGCCGAGGATCTGCAGCGGGTCGCCCGGCTCATGGGCCCTTGAGTGACGCGCGGTGGCGGCGTGAGACGCGTCCTACACCCAAGTCAGCGCTCGCCGATGGTGATTGTACGGCGTCCCGGCCAATCTTCGCCCCGTGCGGATAGAGCGCTGGCAAGGTGCCTGCGGCAGGCCGCGTAACGGAGAACAATCATGCTGCACTACGCCGTCGTCTTCTTCATTATCGCGCTAATTGCCGCAGTGTTCGGCTTCGGTGGCATCGCCGCCGGCGCCGTTGGCATTGCAAAGATCCTGTTCTTTGTATTCCTGGTGCTGGCTGCGCTCACTTTCGTCGCCAACCTGATGCGTCGGGCCTGACGCAATAGGAATAGAAGCAATCAGAGCGGACGGTGCGCCGGCGCGCGGCATCGTCCGCCTCCACGGGAGTGGCCTTCATCGGCCGCTTGCGCCAGGCAGGCGAGGCTAGATGCCGGCGTACCACTCGTATCCCTGATCCTCCCAATAGCCGCCGTTGCCGGCGCCAATCTTCGCAAAGCTCGCCACGAGCTCGATGCGCATGATGTATTTCGCCATCTTGTAACCGAGCTGTCGCTCGATACGAACGCGCAGCGGCGCGCCGTTGGCGATCGGCAGCGATGCGCCGTTGAGTTCATAGGCAAGGATGGTCTGCGGGTGATAGGCGTCCTCAAAGTCGATGCTTTCGTAGTATTTTGTGCCGTCCGCATCCATGGGGTCGGCGCAGTGAAAGACGACGTAGCGCGCCTCGGGCCGGGGAGCTGCCCTGCGCAGCACGGCGCTTAAAGGCACCCCGGTCCATTCGCCGATCGCGCTCCACCCCTCCACGCAGTCATGGCGCGTAATCTGTGTGCGGCTCGTCATGGCGCGCAGCTGCTGCAGTGACAGCTGCAGCGGCTGCTGCACGAGACCGTCAATCACGAGCCGCCAGTCGGCAAACTGATTGGCGGCGAGCGCCTGGTACTCGGCATCGTCAGGATTCGCCGTGCCGTTGCTGCGGAACTGCGGCGACAGGTCCGCAGCGCTGAACTCCTGCGCCATCGAGCGGCGCGAGCTGGCAAGGCGCTGCGCGGTGCGGCTCGCGCGCTCGCCCACGCCGAGCACCTTGGGGAACCAGCTGCTGCGCGAGGCTGCATCGCAGCCGGCCAGCAGTGCAGCGCTCGTCGCGGCCAGCAAGCGGCCGAGGAAACGCCGCCGCGACTGTTCAGTGCGTTCGATCCGCATGCTCACTCTCTACGGTATAGCGGCCCGTCACCATGGAGCGCAGATTGTTGACGACACCGCTGATGAGGACTTCAAAGACGTGCACCAGCACGAAGGCGACGAGGGCCCACGCGCCAATGAAATGCAAGGTCCGCGCGGATTGCCGCCCGCCGAACAGATCGACCCAGCCTGGAATGACGGTATCCAGGCGCGGTGACATCGCCCAGCCCATGAGGATCACGAAGGGCAGAAGCCCGAAGATCACGAAGAGATAGGTGAGCTTCTGCAGCACATTGTAGCGGCGTGCCGCGTCCCCCGTGGGATGGCGCAGATGCAGATGATCGATGAACGAGCGGCCGACCGACTTCCAATCCGTGCGCGTCGGCGCCAGATCCCGGGCTACGTGCCGGCTCGCGATCGAGTAGATGACGTAGGTAAGCCCGTTGATGACGAAGATCCATGCGAAAAACAGATGCCAGCGCCTGCCCATCGCAAGCCAGCGCCCGCCGGGCAATGTCAGCCACGACGGAAAACCGTGCGCGAGCTCGAAAAAGGGCGGGGTCCCGCTGTACGAGGATTTCCCCCAGTTGAGCGCCGGATGCGCATTGAAGATCTGCAGCCCGCTCATGAGCAAAACGCACGCCGCGATGACATTGATCCAATGCAGAATGCGCACAGCGAGCGAATGCCGGTAATAAGTGCGCGTCCCAGCGCTTTGGATTTTCGGCGGATTCATCCTGCGTGCAGCTTCAGCCTTGAGCCTTCGATTCCCACGACATGTGTGGTAGTTTTCCGTCGCTCTTCCCCGGGATAGCCCATCGGAGTAGACCTTGACGACCATCAAAGTATTGCAGAACGGCCCGTACTTAGTCGACGGCGATGCAGCGACGCTGGTGGACTGGAATGGCGCCGCCTACCCGATTCGCAAGCGGCCCTTTGCGCTGTGCCGGTGCGGCGCGTCGACGACCAAGCCATTTTGTGACGGAACGCATTCGCGCCTGGGATTCAAAGCGGCCGAAGCGGCCGTCGCCGGCGCTCAGGACAAGCCGGCCGGCTGAGCATGAGGCCGGGGCGTTGGCTCGCGCCGCGCGGCCTCGCCGCCGCGGCGCTACTGCTCGGCGCGCACTCGGGCTCCTTTGCGCAGGAGCCCGCGGAGCCTGCGGGCAACGCGGGCAGCACGCCGCGCTACGAGGTCGTCGTTCTCAAAGACGTGCTGCTCAGCATGCGCGATGGCACCCAGCTCGCCTGTGACATCTACCGGCCCGCACTGCACGGCAAGGCGGTGGAGGGCAAGTTTCCGCTCATTCTCGAGCGCACGGTCTATGGCAAGGCGACGGTCGAGTCCTGGGCGCAGTTCTTTGTCCCGCGCGGCTACATCGCGGTCGGACAGGATGTACGCGGCCGCTACAACTCCGGAGGCACGTGGCGGCCGTTTCGCGACGACGGCAATGATGGTTACGACACCGTCAAATGGATCGGCGAGCAACCCTGGTCCGATGGCAACATCGGCACGGTCGGCACCTCCTATCCCGGCGGTCTGCAGCACGCGCTGGCGCTCGCCAATCCGCCGTACCTGAAGGCCATGATTCCGGCGGATGCCATGTCGGATTTTGGCCGCTACGGCGTACGCCACAATGGCGCCTTTGAGATGCGCTGGTTCAATTGGATCTTCAACATCGGAGGGCCCAACGGCAGCCGCGCCGCGCAGGACCCGGACACGCACGCCGCACTGCTCAAGCTGGGTGAACAGGTGCGCGAGTATGCGCGGAACCTGCCGTTGCGGCGCGGCACGAGCCCTTTGCAGTTGAATCCCGAATACGAAGACTGGCTCGTCGAGGCCATGTCGCACGGCGACTACGATGAATTCTGGAAGAACTCCGGCGCCGATGTGGTCGAGCACGTGGCGGAGTACAAGGATATCCCGGTCTATCATCTGGGCGGCTGGTACGACTCCTGGGGCACGCAGGTTGCAAATCTGAACTACGTCGCCTTGAGCAAGACGAAGAAGAGCCTGCAGCGTCTCATCATGGGCCCCTGGACGCACGGCGGCCGCACCCGCAGCTACGCCGGTGAGGCGGAGTTCGGGCCCGCGGCGGCCATCGACTTCAATGAATTCCAACTGCGCTGGTTCGAGCGCTGGCTGCGCGGCATTGACAATGGCGTCGACCGCGAGCCGCCCGTGAGGATTTTCGTCATGGGCGGCGGCGATGCGCACAAGACCGCCGACGGCCGCATCTATGTGGGCGGCCATTGGCGCGATGAGCAGGAATGGCCGCTGGCGCGCGCGCTCGCGACGCCGTACTACCTGCGCGCGAATGGCCAACTGTCGACGCAGAAACCGGGTCATGAGGCGCCGATTGCCTACGAGTTTGATCCGCGGCGGCCGGTACCCACGCTCGGAGGAAATATCTCCTCGCATAATCCGCCGCCGTCGAAGCATAACTCGATCGAGCGACCCGGCGACTCCGAAAATCTGATGGAGCAGGGCGCCTTTGATCAGCGCTGCCGTCCGCAATTGTGGACCTGCGACAATAATCTGCCGCTGGCAGCGCGCAATGACGTCGTCGTGTTCCGTAGCCCGCCCCTGGCCGAGGACATGGAAGTCACCGGCAGGCTGGTGGTGCAGCTGTGGGCGTCATCGAGCGCGAGCGATACGGATTTCACCGCCAAGTTGATCGACGTCTATCCGCCGAACAAGGACTACCCCGCCGGAGTTGACCTCAATGTCGGCGACAGCATTGTACGCGCACGCTATCGCCAATCGCTCGAGCACGCGCAGTTGCTGCAGCCCGGCACGCCGTATCTTTTCACGATCGAGATGTATCCCACCTCGCTCGTCTTCAAGAAAGGACACCGCATCCGCCTTGACATCTCGAGCAGCAACTTTCCGCGCTTCGACGTCAATCCCAATACCGGAGAGGCGCTGAATGACAATCGGCGCTCGGCGGTCGCGATCAATACGATCTACCACGACGCCCAGCACGATTCGCGCATCCTGCTGCCCGTCATACGCAACTGATGCAAGGGGTCGGCCATGAGGGCACTTCGTGAGGTGGTGGGCTGAATATGGCGCTCGCTCTCAGATGTGGGACAAGGACTTAGCGCGGAGCCAAGCCGCGCTCCCGGCAACATGCGGCAGACGGGAAGCCGCGGGGCGGGCGGTCTCAGCGCGCGTGCGACAGCTACCGCAGACTTAAACGAGTTCCGTATGTTCGTATTGTTCTGGCTGTTCTCTGCGCCTCATCAGCTATTGGTGTTGCAGCCACCGAGACATTCCGCAGCGGAACACCATTCCACTGGCCGGGGCAAAAGCGCAAACCACCAACGCAGATACAGTTCGCACTGGCTGTTGTTTTTGGCGACTCTGGGCTTACGCTGTTATTTCTATTGGGCGGTTGATTGGCCAGAAACTAGCCGTTCGACTTCAGCGCCGAACGCAGCGCCGCGAGCTTGGCGTCGATGCTCGTTGAGTGGTTGACTCGCGCTCGCAAAGGCGTACTTTTCGACCAATTAGAACGAGCGGATTTGCCGCGATAGCTGCAATAAATGCTTAACAGCCATCAGTAACACCCACGAACTTGCCACGAGATTATGTAGAAAACATTGGCTGACACGAAAACAGGGGTTATACGCAATGAAAACTCTCAACAGGTTTGCCCTAGTTTTGATCATCGGGCTCGCGCTTGCCGGAACGGCTTACGCTCAAGTGCCGTCCACAAACGACACCAGCGACGGGCACAACAATACAGGAATGGGAACGGGCGCACTTTTTACCCTCAGCGGTAGCGCGTTCGGCGGCAACACGGCGTCCGGATTTCAAGCGCTTTATTCCAACACCACCGGCTCCTACAACACCGCTGTCGGTTATGAGGCGCTGCAGTCAAACACATACGCTTTCAACAACACCGCTGTTGGGGAAAACGCGCTGCAGTTCAATACAAGTGGCGGCAGCAACTCTGCCTTTGGGGCGCAAGCGCTCCAGTCCAACACGACCGGATCCTACAACACCGCCTCCGGGGACTCCGCCCTTTTTGAAAACACATCTGGCTCCTACAACACCGCGTCCGGGTACGAGACGCTTCTTTCAAATGCAACCGGCACCGCCAACACCGCCACCGGATACCAGGCGCTCTATTCCAACTCGGGCGGTAACGCTAATACTGCCTTTGGCGTACAAGCGCTTTACTCCGGCACGACCGGTAGCAACAACACGGCCATCGGCGTTGATGCGCTTTATGCCAATACAACCGGCGCGTACAACGCCGCCTCCGGATATTTTGCGCTCTACTTCAACACGACAGGCATTGACAACACCGCCTCGGGGGCAAATGCGCTCTATTCCAATTCGACAGGCGACTACAACAGCGCCTCGGGAATGAGCGCGCTCTATAAGAATACAACCGGAACCCAAAACACCGGCTCCGGTTACCAAGCGCTGTATTCCAACAAGACAGGCGGCGGCAACACGGCTTCCGGTACCGATGCGCTCTATCACAACACGAGCGGCCACTACAACATTGCGCAAGGGTATAAGGCAGGGTTCAACCTGACGACGGGGAGTTACAATATCGATATCGGCAATAGCACAACGGGTGTGGCGGCGGAGAGCGGGGTTATACGCATCGGCACGCAAGTGCCCACACCGCTCCAAACGAACACTTATATCGCCGGGATCTACAACAATACCTCGGTCAGCGGCCTTACGGTAGTGGTTGACTCAAACGGGCAGCTAGGCGCGGTGGCTTCCTCCGAACGCTTCAAGACGGCCATCGCCCCGATGGGCTCTAGCTCCGAGAAGCTGCAGCAGTTGCGACCTGTCATGTTTCGTCTTAAGAGCGACCCACAGAGTGCGCTGCGATATGGGCTCATCGCCGAGGAAGTGGCGAAGGTGTATCCGGAGCTGGTGATTCGGGATCGGACAGGTCGAATCGATGGTGTGCGCTATGACGACCTTGCACCGATGCTTCTCAATGAACTGCAAAAGCAGCAATCCAAGGTGCAGACGCTCTCGCGACAGCATGTGGCACAGGCAGAGGACATTCGTGAGCTAAAGCTGCAGCAGAAGGCAATCAACGAACTTCAGAAGCAGCTGGCTGAGATGCGCGCAACACTAGTTCAGCTTCAGAGTAAGGACGAGTTTGTCGCAAAACGATGATGTGATTCTAGTCAACAATATTAATCAACACGGAAGCAGGGGGAACACGCTATGAAGATTCTTCACAGGTCTGCTTTTCTCTTGATCACCGCGCTCAGTGGGATGGCCGAAGCGGCTTACGGTACTCAGCCGCCGGACGTGGTGACTAGCGACGGGTTTGGCAACACCGCGATGGGAACCGACGCCCTCCTTGAACTCACGACTGGCATCGAGAACACCGCCGCGGGGTACGCGGCGCTCATTATCGACACGACAGGCAGCTTCAATAACGCCTTTGGATTCAATGCGCTTGTTAACAACACGACCGGCAGCAACAACACCGCATCGGGGTACGAGGCGCTTGTTAACAACACGACCGGCAGCTACAACACCGCCGCGGGGTACGCGGCGCTCTTTGGCGCTAGCGGGGCCACTGGTTCCAACAATACCGGTATTGGCATCGGTGCGCTCTATTCGTATTCAACCGGCAGCAACAACACCGCTTCGGGGTACGAGGCGCTCTTTCACAACACGACGGGTAGCCGGAACAATGCTTCGGGCTATTCCGCCATGTACAGCAACACCACCGCGAGCGACAACAACGCGATGGGCTACAGCGCGATGTACAGCAATACGACCGGTACCTACAACAACGCGATGGGAGGCGTTGCACTCTATTTCAACACCACGGGAAGCCAAAACAACGCGATGGGGTACGGCGCGATGTACCGCAACACCAGCGGCTCCAATAACACGGCGCAGGGTCGTTATGCCCTCGCGGACAATACGGAGGGAAATGGCAATGCGGCAGTGGGAGCCGCGGCGCTCGAAGGCAATACCACCGGCAGCAACAACACGGCGGCAGGAATAGCAGCGCTGTCGAACAACACTATCGGCGATAACAACATCGCGATTGGTGTGTCGGCAGGAGACAAGTTAACGACCGGCTCCAACAACATCGACATCGCCAATGTAGGCGCAGCTGCTGAGAACAATACGACGCGCATCGGCACAACGGGCATCCAAAAGGCGACCTACATCGCAGGGATCTACGGCACGTCAGTGAGTGGCAGCGCTGTCGTAGTGTCCTCCACCGGGCAGCTCGGCGTGACGGTGTCTTCGGAGCGCTTCAAGACCGCCATTGCGCCGATGGGGTTGGACACGGCGAAGCTAGCGCAGCTGCGGCCGGTGAGCTTTAAGCTCAAAAGCGATTCGACAGGTACGCGGCAGTACGGGCTCATCGCCGAGGAAGTGGCGAAGGTGTATCCGGAGCTGGTAATACGCAATGAGCAGGGTCGAATCGACGGGGTACGCTACGACGAACTTGCACCGATGTTGTTGAACGAGGTGCAGCAGCAGCAAAGGAAAATCTCGGCTCAGGATCAGCACTCTGCAGCCCAAGGCGCGAAGATCAGTCAACTGATGGGCCAATTGGCCGAAATACACGCAGCGCTCGTCAGGCTGCAGAGCAAGGACGGACTTATCGCTAAGCGCTGAACTAAATCAGGAACATTGCTTCGCAACAAAACGTACAACTGCAAGCCTCCGTGTGAAAGTACTCTTCGTTTGTCTGGGAAGTACGCGGACTTTCCTGCCGGATCAGTGACTTAGGTCACTCGGGATACAAACCGGGATACAGGTCCCGGAAGAACCAAGCTCATGGGTTTGTATCCCGGCATGTATCCCCGAGTTGCGGCGCGCCTGTATCGCCATCACTGTTATTGTCATGGCCGCCCGAACCAAACCCAAACGCCTGCAACGGCTCTTGAGGAGCAGCGCGGATGTGCAGAAGCCCGGGAACCTCATCAGGTTCTTCGAGCAGGTCAAGGGCAGGAAGGCCACGGCGCAGGAGGTGGCGCAGCTCGAACGCAAGAGTCCCGCTGCCAAGGACCGGGAGCCGCAATGATGAAGCAAATTTTACTTGTGCTTTCTCTAACGCTCTTCTCTGGAACGATAGTTGCGCAGCAAAACACGGTCGCATGTGATGCGCTTGTTCGGTTTTGCTAAAGGTCAGTGTCAAGCCATACAGCAGCAACAGATGCAACAGCAACTGCAGCAGCAACCGCAACTGCAGCAGCAACCGCAACAGGAAGCAGAAGACTCACGGCAGCAACAGCTACAGCAGTAACTGCTACAGCAACAGCTTGAAAATGAGCGACTCCAAAACGAGCATCTCCGACGACAGCTAGAGCAGGATCAATCAACGGATTGCCCGCACCAAGATCAGAACCCGAAATTTGACGCCTCCAAGAGTCCAGAATTTCAGAGCTGGCTACTAGCCCGTGGTTTGCTTCCGACCGTGCGAAAAGGGAGTTCGCTATGCTTTACGCGAACCAGCTTAAGCAGGACCGACCCGATCTGGCTGGTCGTCCGTTCCTTAACGCGGTAACGGCTAACGTAAATGACACCTTCGGTGTAGCGAAGTAGCCTCTCTTGGCCCACCTCGGTGCAGAGGGTGTACGCTGTACGCAGGTATAGCTCGCTGCACTGCCCGTTAGTGCGGCTTAGAGCGCCGTTCCATCGAACCTTGGAGGACATCATGAGTATCGTCGAGTCATCTGCCCAATTCATCGGCGGATTGCAGAACATCGAACGCGGCATCATCGCCGGGGTGCGCGAAGCCGGAGGGCAATTGCACGCTGGGAATTTTCGATGGCACAGAGGCAAAGACCTGTTGCCTGTTCCAAATGGTCCCGTTGAGCTTGAGGTCAAGGCGCAAGGGAAGACATTCAACGCCGTCCTGAGCCGCGAAGAAGCTGAGGATTCGTGGCAAGGGATCTCCCGGCCGGACATCGTCGCCATCGTGGACGCTGCTGTGGCGCAACTGACAAAGGTAGCCGCGCGCACCACGTCCTAGAGCGCGGCCGGCACGTCCGGGCGACCCTGAGTCGCGCCGCAGGGCGGTAGGTCGCCCTAGAGGGTCCTTGCGCCGCTGATGATCGCCGCCATCATATGCGCCATGGCAGAGCAACCCAAACGGGTTACGAGAACACGGCCGCCGGGGTTGATACGCTTTACTACAACACCACGGGCGTCCAAAACACCGCGTCTGGGAGAAGCGCAATGCAGTCGAACACTACCGGGACGAACAACATTGCGGAGGGGTTTCACGCTGGCTTCAACCTAACGACAGGCAATAACAACATTGATATCGGCAATACGGGTGTGGCGGCGGAGAGTGGAAGGATTCGTATCGGTACACCAGCGATTCAAACAGCCACCTTCATCGCCGGCATTTACGGCATCTCGGTAAGCGGCAGCGCGGTCGTAGTCTCATCTACAGGCCAGCTCGGCGTGACGGTTTCTTCGGAGCGCTTCAAGACCGCCATTGCGCCCATGGGAACGAATACCTCGAAGCTCGAACAGCTGCGACCGGTTACGTTTCACCTGAAGAGCGATCCGCAGGGTGTTCTGCACTACGGGCTCATCGCCGAAGAGGTCGCAAAGGTATACCCGGAACTCGTGATCCGCGATGAGAAGGGTCGGATCGACGGCGTTTACTATGACGAGCTTGCGCCAATGCTGTTGAACGAGATGCAACGGCAGCACGCGCACATGGCCATAAAGATTGATGCGCAGGCGCAAGACATTCGCGACATTAAGCAGCAGCAGATCCGCGATAGACAGCAGCAATTAGCGGAGTTGAACGATCTCCGGCAAGAATTGAATGCGACACTCGTCAAGCTGCAGAGCAAGCCTGAACTCGTCGCACAACAGTGATTCAGAAGTTATTTTACGAAACGAACACTACGGTACGAGACGAATGTCACTCAATCGGTGACTCGATCACTAGGGGGATCCGACCATGAAATCAGTCACCTTAGGATTACTCGGCACGCGTGCGCTTGCAGGAGCAGCTTACGGCCAAGTGCCGTCCACAAACGACACTAGCACCGCAACCGGTGACAACACAGGAATGGGAACTGGCGCGCTCGGCGGGCCGACCCCCGTGAACCTAACCGGCAGTGGCAATACGGCCGCCGGCTATTCCGCTCTGCAGGCCAACACAACCGGCCAAGAAAACACCGCCGTGGGGGCTTACGCGCTTCCTGCCAATACGACGACGTGCGCGGCTGCCTGTTCATTTGCCGATGGTCAGCAGCGTTAGGAGCGGCGAGGGAATAAGGCGTAAGCCCTGTTTGGAGAAGACGTGGATGGCCATGAGCAAGCGCGATTGGCGGTTCGTAGCGTATTCATCATTTGGATCGCTCGGCGTGATGTATCTCGGAATCGTTGCGATCATCCTCTCTGCAACGGGTGCGTCGTGGATCATTTCAGCTAATTCGCCGCTGGAATGGGCGGCTCTCCTCTCAATAACGGAACGATTGGTGGCCGGGATTTTGTGCGTGGCTGTAATTGTGGCTCTAGCCTCTCATCCGCCAGCTCGAAAGGTCGGTCTTTCCTTGGCTTGGATTCTGGCATTGGGAACCGCGGCTGTAATGCTTGCGGATTTGACTGAGGTTCATGCCGGGCCTAGGGCTTACTTGATCGGCGGTCTCATTGTCGCGTTGCACTTGTGGTGTGTTCGCGCGTTCCACATGGCAACTCTATAGCGCGGTAGACGTTGTGCGGCGTAGTTCAGCGCCGGTGAGCGTCAGATCCGGCATGTGGCTGGTGGAAGTAGTAGGGATATGAAAGAGCCTGCCCATCGAGCGCAGAAGATTCAACTTGCATTCAACCGCAAAGTAATTCTCTGGGCGCATGTTGTGTTAGGGATGCTGGCCGCCATGGTTTATTTAAGCGGCCTGGACCTTGCGGGCTCGCGATTCTGGACGGTGAACTCTGGCGCCAGGGCCATTTTTTTGGCGCTGCCGGCACTGGCGCCGTACATTATTTCTGCCATTATCTCCACGTTACTCGTCGGGTGTCAGCACATTCGTATTTGGCTCTTTGTAAGCATTCTCACCGCCGGCACCGTCTTGGGTGCCTTGATGCTTCTCGGCGTCGTTAAAGTTGATGTTGGATCATTAGATCTTAGTCTGGAGAGTCAGGTAATCATCGCGCAAAGCATTTGTTATTCCACAAGCGCTGTGTTGATTTTCTGGAGATAATCCGCTGCATGGCGTAGCCCGCAGTCCTCGTTGGGCGGCAACACTCCCGACCGCCTCTGAGGTGTGACTGTTGATTCACAAATTGAAAGTGGAGCGCGCGTTTCGCCAATATATTGGAGCCGTGTTTGAGTATCTCAGCAGCTCCGAAACATGCCTTGTTAGGGGTTGGCCCGACAAGAGATTGGTCATCCGGGAGGCGTTCAGGATCCAAGAACTCGCCAATCGGCGAACCGAGCTGCGCTTTGAGTACCTGCTCAAAGAACATGGCGCTGAAGATGCGATTTGGTCATCTTTCGAAAAAATATCGCGCATTTGGGATCGGATCCACGATGGATGGCAGAGCATTGAGGAGGTCGCGCTCAAGAAAGGCAGTCCAGCGTACGACCGCCTAACGGCCGAAATTGACAAACTTCAATCCGCGCTGGATCCGAGGGCGCTTGAGGGGCCTTTTCAGGACGCGCAGCGGGATAGAGAGTATCTTGACGCTCGAGGCCGCATGCAAGACCGAATTCGCGAGTTGGAAAGCGAACTAGTTACGTCCAGTGCTCGATAGCGGTAGGTCAGCGAAGACCTGAATGAGCTGTCAAAGCCCGAGGTGCTGAGAGTCGTCAATTCCGAACAGCGCGTCGAACCATGAACCCTGCATCCCCACTGGTACTGGTTGGCCCCCCGATTCTTTTATGCATCGCAGTTATGGTCCCCGCGATTGCACTAAAGCGTTTCATCATGCGGCGATGGAAAGAGGTCCGCAGGGCGAGGGACTAACCTTAACCGGTGCCACTATCCCAAGGTAGGATCACCGCCAAAGCGCCTGTTTCCGGTCGCTTCAGAAGTGAGTTTGTTAAGTTGGAATTTACATTACCGCTAGTCTTCGTGACGTTGATTTGGGCAGCATATATTTTGTGGACTGTTCAAACGTTTTGGCGCACAACTGAAGACGCTGCGCGTGCGCAGAATTACGCTGAGGCAAAGTTCTTTGGTCTATTTGGTACGAGTGCGGTTGCTCTCTGCCTGCCGATGGTGTTGGCGTTGCCACTTTTCTCGTACTGGCAGGCCGTCATATTTTGGGCTCTCGTCGGCTTCCCAACCATGTTGTGGGGCGGGTATTTTTGCTCTCGTTGGTTTCATTGGATTATTGGACGATGAAATTCCGTCAACGGTGGTTTATTCTGATATTCATCCCTCAGGCTCTGATCGAGCAGCTCCTGCCGTGAAACGTGGCTAAAACTACGAAACGATAAGGGAAGCTTGCCGCGTAAGTTATGGTTCAGACTAGTCAAGGACTGACAAGGCTCCGTTGGTGCGGAGCAATGGTTATCGTGCTCACCATGACCGCTATCGCGCGAACACTGGCGGCGTGCATGCCGAGCCCCATCTCATTGAGAGTTTGATCGCGAAAAGGCCAAGGCCCTGAATGAACCCTAAGATTGTCGTTGAGCTTCATTCGATCGCGTATTGGATTTTGTCACTTATTTTTGGCACGGAGGCTGCGATTACTCCGTTGCCCATCACAGTAGGTCCGCAGGAAATTACGATACAGGCTCCTAAGCCGATGAAGCCCGTTGATGACACGATGCAGGTCTTCGTCGGCTTTGGTAAACCGTCGAACGAGATGCAATATGCGATCATTTCGGGCAAGTGGGGAATGGCACAGTTGGGGCGCGTTGAGGTGCGAATATGTAACGCCGCAAACGTATGTTTGCCGATGGGTTACGCGGGGGGATTCGTAATGCAGGACAAATACGGAATCCTGTTCCAGATAACGAACGAAAGCGTTGGAAAGGCTACGTTCACGGCGGTAAAACTACGCTCAATTCGGTCATTACCGAATACCAGCGTAAGTTGGCAAAACTACAGCCAATGACGGAACAACGGCCGCTGGTCGGGCCCAAGGTTTAAGTCGAACAGCCGCACAGATATCACGGCCTTCTATGCTTCACTCGCGTAAACATCGAGTCGGTCAGGAAGCGCCGCATAGCGTACCGCATCCGGCGCAAGCGTCGCGTTAATCCTTGGATTCGATTGAGCTTCGGACGGTTACCCACCTCAATGCCATCCGAGCAGAAGGCCGCTTAGCATGTGTTCAGAGAGCATCGAGTCCCTAATAGACGGAACGGAAAAGCTCCGCGCATTCTTTGATGCGTGGCCATGCTTTCACGACGCGGAGGTCATCGAGCTGCACTTATGGCGAGGTCACGTTTACCCGGGCGACTGGGATGATCGCAATGTTTTTCCCGTACTTACCGCCAAGATTCGCGTTCTCGAGGCAACCCAGCCGGGCGCTACGGGAGCCGGCAACGATGTTCTCGTCACCTTGCGATTCCACGACGTGAATGATCTCAAGATGCAGGACTTCAATCACGACAACTCTATCGTTGCACTATCAGTAAGCAAGCAGCCTCGCGGGCACTTCACGACCGGCGAGGAATTACCTCCGTATCTGGTCGTGGCCTTTGAGAAGGGATTTGGTCTCGCCGCCTCCTTTCGCTGCTTTCGCATCGAAGTACTCAGCGTCGAATCGGCACCAGCTGGCCCACTAGGGAAACTCGAACCGTAAAATCCGCTCAATTGCCCTCCGACGCTTACGTGCCAGCAGGATGACTGGTCCTTCGTGATGCCGAGGTCGGCGGCGGGTACAATGTCCCTCATGGTGAAGGTTCCCGCCACGGCCGTCATGGTCGCGCTTGCCGGTGCAGCGCCTGCTATTGAGTTGCAGATCGAGTGAGTGCCAGCGTACTGAAATGGGGAATGCCAGTACTTGCTGTACTAGGATTTCTTGGGTGCCGGCAGGCTGAACAACAACGTACGCCCGCCGAGGGAAATAACATGGGTACAACTCTTCGATACGTCGAGCGCTCCGACCGAGGCGTGATTTTCCAGCTCTTGAAGGGTTCGGCTCACCCTATCGAATTGACAGGAAGGACTCCGAGGGACGGCTGTTACCGGTGGCTCGTCAAACAAGGCTTGAGTGTCAGTACAAAGATTCCGCAGATCATTGGGCTTCGACGGAAAGTGCTGTGGACTACGAAACCGTCGAGACAATCAGTGTGCCTTCCGGCCGCTCCCAAATACTATCGGTCGATTTGTCGCTAAAGCCTCCCGCATTTACTCGTTACGACAGGTGCCACCTAGTACTTACTGTGGGCACGGAATTACACATCGAGTCTGGCGTCTTTTCTATCGACTAGCATCGACTCGGTTAGGGCCGCATTTCCCGCTTTTTGCATCGCCTTGAGGAGAGGAAGGCGACGGCCGAGGAGCTAGCAGAGTTCGAGCGCAAGAGACCGGCCGCCAAGGATGCGAAGCCTCATGAACGCCACTCGGATTAAGCTCGAAGCAGAAGAATTGCGCAAGACATGTGGTGGATTGGCGCAGTGCCAATTTTAATTTGGGTTGTGTTGTGGTGATTCTCGGAACGTTTGGACTTGCGAGACTAATGAGACGCTAATTGAAACCTTGAAGTTTGCGCAAGGAGGGTCGATATTGATAACTAGACATCAATTCGTATTGACCGATGAGTACATAGCGGATGCACAGCGTTTGGGGATTGCTCAGAATAAGGCGTTGAAATTCTTTTACCAAACGTGGTGGGTTTGGTGGCTGCCCCGCGTCATCATAGCGGGGGCAATCATATATCTCCTTCTAAACCATCTGGAATCGACTGCGGTATTGGCCAGCACCTTCTTATTATTCACGTTCTGGGGAGAGTGGTTTGGCCGCCGCACGTTGGCGAAGGCACGCAACAATGTCCGAACTAAGGGCTCTACCAGTGTGGTCTCGATGAGTGAAGAGGGCGTCGACATTGAGGGCGCACATGGTAACTCGCATCTTAGGTGGTCAGCGATCTTGCGATCGACGATTTATCCGCAAGGCGTATTTATTAAACTCTCTAACCTCACGGGCTTATGGCTTCCGGACGAGGCGTTAACCGAGGGATCGCCAGCTGATGTCCGCAAGTTGCTCGCCGCGAACGTGAAAGGTCGCTGATTCTGGTAATAGACTCCAATGTGTCATTAGCAATGACTGCACCAACAAACCGACTGCGAAGGGAATGTACTTATAGGCGCAGCCGTTGGTATGCAGATGCCTGTTCCTCCCTTCAGCCCAATACCTATTCGCATGTTTATGATCGACCGGCGGTAACAGGGGCGTCTTCAGTTAAGTAGCCTGCCCTGAGTCCGACGGGTCGGCGCGTGCTGCTTCGAAATTCTTACTAAGCGCCTATAGCGCTCGACGTCGGCCGAAAACGTTTACTTGATACGTGGGATCGGTTGAGCCTCGGCGTCCCTCTGCGCCTACACTGCTGCCAGACGCGCAGCCCTGCGGTGTCGCGCAGTTCTTCGTCGGTGAGCATCAGGTCCGACATGGGCGGATCGTATGTACTTGAGTCACGCAGCCGTCCATCCAGTACGGACCACGCGCCAAGCCTGTATGGCGGCATGGCGCTGTAGTACCCTCATGGCGTCACATTCCTAGAGGGCTACAGGATGTCGCCTCTCCAAGCCGTCTGGTTGGGCACCAACGTGGTGCGTGTCGAACAGACCAATCACTTAAATCTGTAAGAGTCAATTAACCGATCTCCCAATGTTTACGTGGCTCTTTGATACTCGAATAGACGACTCAGGTATTCGATTTGTTCTCATGGGATTCTGGACTGTGCATCTACTTAAGTTCGACAATATAAAGTCTGTACAGGAGATGGAGCCGCCCATGCGATTCGGCGCTTGGAATGCTTCTAACTTCAAAAGTCGGTTCTTCGCTCGCACATTCCTTATCGAAACCCACACAGGATGGTTCACGCGCAAGGTTCTAATCACCCCGGACAAGCCTGATACATTTTTGACTTTGCTGCACGGCCGCGGTGTCAGCCTTCTTTAGAATATTCGATTCGGAAGGCTGCGGGATGACAGGGTTGCGTGCGTATTCCTCACATCTCATCATGGTGCTTTGGTTGACTAATCATAGATTGAGCGCACTTCAAGGGGTCGCATGGATATCAAAGTTGCAGAAGCATTGAGCTTGCTGATGATGCGTATCAATTCGAATCTTGACGATAGCGTTGCGCTAGTGCGCGACAAGTGCAGTGTCGAGGAATTTCAGTGGTATCGCCGCGAAGTGGGAAAGGTTATGGGTGCCTTGTATTTAGATATTGAGGAGAAACTTTGGGCGGAACATCCCGAACTCCGGCCTCGAGAAATGGACGGAAACTACGTTGTAGATCCTTCCAAATTTGAGCCCAGATTCTATGCAATCCGACGCGAAAGTGATTAGAAACGGTTTCTCATCCTGAAGGCCGCGTTATATTCACTCTCCTCCAGCTCGGCGAGGAGGCGAGCTTTAGATACCCCGCCAGATCCGGGAGCTGTTCGATTTCACTGGGTAGCACGGCAGATTCGATAACGTGGTATTCGCTATGAGGTTTTCGAGGTCTGCGCCTTACCCGGATGGGATGATTGGGGGTCAGCCGTTGTGAATGGGAGTACTTTCATCGGCATTGGAGATGCGATAGCCATAGCGCTTCTGAGTGGCGCATTGATGGTGGCGATCCTTGGAGCCGTTCTCCGCCGTCTGGTACCGCCGGGGCATCCGGACTCGGAGACGCTGTTTTCTAAGCGATCCATGGGTCCAGATTTTTCGCCGCAACCTCAGTTTCTGAAAGCACAGTATCTACTGCCTTCCACGACATTGCCGCCACTTTCAGGCCTCCCTGCCGCAGTGCGCCCACTCATCGTTGCGATACGCCTGATCACGTTCTTGTCGTTGGCTATTGTGTTGGTGGTTGTTGTCACGTCAGCGTGGATGTATTTCGGTTCGCGCCCCATTGGGTGATTGCGCGCTACAGTACTTCGACATTTGAATTAAGATTGAGGGGAAAAAGCCGCCGACCCGAAGGCCGGCGGCTAAAGATCAGCGAATCAGGTGATGATGCGACGATGCTCGCGGGCAAGGTCGGCGTAGGCCGCGATCGTCCTCGTCGGCGCGAAGTGAAGATCGCACTCGAGCGGTAGCCCGAGGGGTCCACGAGCGGTGGTGAGTTCCGCGAGGCTCACGTAGCCGAGTTCCGGTGCTCCGAGACCGAGATCGCAAAGACCGAAGGCGAGATCGATGTCGGGGTTGAGCTCGGTCAAGAGCAGGTGACGTCACCGTCGGCGGTAAAGAGTCTGTCTTGAGTGGGTATGGATCGTCGTCGAAGGTCTTCTACACAATCAGTAAGTCTTGGACCATTTTCCCATCTTCGCCTATTCTGCGCCGATGGGCCGCGTACGCATCAACAAAAGGCAGCGGAAGAAAATGCGCCAGGTGGTGCTAGACTTCATCGCCCGGGCGGAGTCGATTGAAGCCACCGAACCTGAACATGCGGCGATATTGCGACGAGCAGCCAATTCGTTCGCTAAGCTTGGTAAACCTCCGAAGTCTAAAGCCCGGCGGAGCAAAGTCTGATCACCGCAGGACCAAGAGCTGCACACAGCACTTCAGAGGCTCCGGGCCACGCAAGAATTTGTCCCTCAGCGCTGACGGTGCGATGTCGCGTCTCCGCTCAAAATGTTCGTACAGCTGTCACGAGGGCGCGCGATTTGGGTGACCCTCGGGCATGGCCGAGAAGGACGGGACGGGACCAAGGAGTGTTACGCGACAGAATCGGATATTACGCGACACTTTCGTCGCCTAAATACAGTTAGGCGCCCAGTGCGTGTACTGCCACTGTTGATCGCGTCGGCTGCGCTCTCCGCTACGGCGAACGCTTCAGACCCCAAGAACGACGGGTCGCTTGGTTCTGTTGCCGCTGTGACCACGGCTAAAGCCACGACCCAGGCTTGCCCGCTCGCGCTAACCGCAGTGGTGGGCCACAACTCGCGCGGTTATTACCTCGGTTTCACCTTGAAGAACACCTCCGGGGCTCCTCTGACGTTTCTGCGTCAGTTCTTACCATGGGGAAACACGTACTCTATCCGGGTGGCTGCTGTCACTACCGACGGTGAGCTCGTGACAGGGGGATATCCAATCGACGATGACTTCAGTCACGACGAGGTCACGGTAAAACCAGACCAGACGCTCAGGGGCAATTACGATCTGTCGCAGATTTGGAGTGAACGGTCGAGCCCTCCAACAGGGTTTCCGGATGGGAAAGAAATCGTCCTGATATGGGCGTACCGAGTTTTTGCGAAAGAGATAGACAAGAAACACTTGCCAGTGTGCACGGGCTTTACGTCATTTAAGACCGTCGGCAATCGGGCGCCTAACAATCGTTCAAGGGGTCCGTGATGCGTGAGTGGTTTGGCGCCGCGGGCGCCCGGAGATAGCGTACGCCAGCGACGCTCATCGGACGCGTCTAGGCGTCCGCTCAACTTCACCGTTAGGTTGCGCGTGAGTCAGCAGGCTGTCTCAACCTCATCATGGGCCAGACCGCTGATTGTGGTCTGGGTGCTCGCCGTTGTCCCGGTTTGCGTCCTCTGCGGTTACACAATGCTGTACTACGTTGACCTGTTAAATCCGACTCGGCAGGAATGCCTTGAAGGGGCCATGATGGGAGCGGCCTGGGCTGTTCCCGCAATGCTCATCATCGGTATTACTGGTTAGCGCAAGGGCGCACATCTGAGAGCGTGGCATAAACTGGCTCTAGCGATCCCAGTCGTGGCAACTGCGGCCGCGTTGATGGCAGACTTGCTACACAGCGTTCTCTAAATGGTTGAACGCTCTAACAATCACTGGAGTGGCCATGAGGGGCACGTTGGGTCGCGTAATCGTAGTTAGACGTCACATGGCAACTCACCGCATCGCCTTGGTTCTTGCGAATGCCCGCTAACAATCGTGGGAGCGGGCCCGTGACGCGCGCGCTTGTGTTGCGCCTACTCGCTTTCATTCTGTCAATTGCCTTGACCGGCTGTTTCGGTTCGGGGGGCGTTAAGGCACGTGTGACGTATTGGCAGCAAACTCTCGACGAAAATATTCCCCCAGGCACAGAACATTCTGTAGCAGTTAAATGGGCTCAGGCGCGTCAGTTAGCACTGACGGACTGGGCGGAGGGGTTTGGGGGAACTCTTGAAACTCTTCCTGCTCCATTTTGGTCATTGGTCTGCTCTAAGTCGATTATTAACGTCAATGTTGAATTTGACGCATCCGGCCGTTCCATTAAGAACGACGTCTCATCCTACGACTATTGTTTGTAGTTCAAGCGATTACCTAACACAATGGACCTCGACTCGGGCATTCGCTCTGGCGTCTTGGGTGGTCACTCTTGTCCCGCTGGCACTATTCGGCTTAGTGTGGATTCATGCTTATTAGTCTTTGATCGGTAAGCGACCGGCTCCGGCCGTCTTGACAAGATGAGGGGTAGCGTTCGCTCAAGTTACGGCGCGAGCTTTTCGCTCTTAGAGACGAGAGTCTGGCCGATGCAATGCTTTGCTCGTACTTTCGCCTGGAAGCGTTCGAGCTCTTGACCCCTCATAGTCTCGGCGCCTACAACCGCCTCAATAACCTGGCCGGAAAGCTTATTAACTGCATAGTATCCAAGCATTCCGTTATCGAGCGGAGTGTTTGGAGGACTTACACTCGAGAGGAGCATGAAGTAGAAAAACATATCCTTCCCATCAGACGGGTCGTACTGCTTAGCCTCCACTTTACCTCCCAGGCCGGCCGCGATGACAGCCTGAGGTATCAAAGTCACAAGGTGTTGAGCCTCGAGTTGTGAAATCGGAGTCGCTGTACAGCCGCCCAGAGCTAACGACCATTGCATTGCCGCCGAGATCAAAGACGCTCCCAGGAGATAGAGCGAACACCGCTTTGGGTTGCACTGAGTCATCGCTTAGGCGGCGAGTCTGCCATGTAGTGGAAGAAGCTCGGCGACGTTCCATGGCAGCAGCTCTTCGATCCGATTGATCGGATGCTCGGCAATGCGGGTGAGGACATAGCGCAGGTAGGCTTCCGGATCGAGATCGTTGAGCTTCGCGGTGCCGATGAGCGAGTACATGGCTGCAGCGCGCTCACCACCGCAGTCGGCGCCGGCAAAAAGATAGTTCTTCCTTCCTAAGGCGACTGCGCGCAGCGCGCGTTCGGCTGCGTTGTTGTCGATCTCGATGCGCCCGTCGTGACAGAAGCGGCAGAGCGCGTCCCATTGTGTGAGGGCGTAATGGATGGCACCGGCAAGGTCCGACTTCTTCGAGACCTTGTGCAGCGTTGCGAGGAGGAAGCTTCGTAGCTCGGTCAGAAGCGGTTCTGTGCGCTCTTCGCGCACCGTGCGACGCTCGTCGGGCAATCGGCCGCGGATATCGGCTTCGACCGCGTAGAAAGTGCCGATCCGGGTGAGCACCTCCTGAGCAATCGGTGAGCCCGTCGCCTCATGGAGGTCAAAGAACTTGCGCCTGGCGTGTGCCCAGCACGCAGCTTCCGTGAGCGGCTGTTCCGTGCGCTCATACAGAGCGTTAAATCCGGCATAGGCATCGGCCTGCAGGATGCCGCGATAGTCCTTGAGGTGCGCGCGCGGATGCTCGCTCTTGCGATCGGGCGAATAGCAAAAGAGAACCGCCGGGGGATCCGTGCTGCCGGCGGGTCGATCATCGCGCACATAACTCCAGAGCCGCCCCGTCTTGGTTTTGCCGGTGCCAGGTGCGAGGACCGGAACGGGCGTGTCATCCGCATGGAGCTTCTCGGCGCAGAGCACGTACGCCCCCAAGGCCTGAACGAGCGGCTGCATCAAGGAGTTCGTCGCGCCGACCCACTCGGCCAGCGTCGAGCGATCAAGCTCAATGCCCTCTCGAGCATAGATCTGGCTCTGTCGGTACAGGGGTAGATGATCGCAGTACTTCGACACCAGCACGTGGGCGAGAAGCCCTGGACCTGCGATCCCCCGTTCGATCGGGCGTGAGGCAGCGGCCGCTTGGACGATCCTCTGGCACTCGGCGCAGGAGTACTTCGGCCGCACATGCCGCAGCACCTTCCAGTGCTGCGGCACATACTCGAGCATCTCCGACACATCCTCTCCCAGCACGCGAAGGGATCCCCCGCAATCGGGACACGTGCAGGTCGAGCTCGGTTCGTGGACGAGCGGCTCGCGCGGCAGATGCACGGGCAAGGCGCGCCGGACTGGCTTCTCGCGCGCCGGCGTCACGGGTGTGGGCGGGATCGGTAAGCTGGCTTCCTCGCTCTCGAGCTCTTCAAGCTTGAACTCAAGTTGACGGATCTGCTCATCGAACCGTTCGGAGGAGCGTCCGAACTTCATCCGCCGCAGCTGCGCGATCTGAAGCTTTAGGGCCTCGATCTCCAGTTGCCGCGACAGAAGGCGTGCTTCGGCGGCTTGCAGTGCCGTCTGTGCCTCGATGACGAGACGCTTTAAGCTCTCCACATCGTTCGGCAGGTTAACTGCGCGAGGCATGCGCTATTATAGCAAGTCCGTGAACTGCAGGCGAGAGAAAAGCCTATAAAATAGGCTCTTTTTACACCGTCAGCTGCGGCTCAAAGGTGCGCTCCGGGCGCTTCCAGTTGATCCCCTCGAGCAGCATCGACAACTGCGCCTGCGTCAAACACACGGTGCCGGAGGTCGCGAGCGGCCAGACAAACTTCCCGCGCTCCAACTTCTTGGCAAAGAGACACAAACCATCCCCCGACCACCACAACAGCTTTACAAGATCGCCGCGGCGTCCTCTAAAAATAAAAACATGGCCGGCATAGAGGTTCTCCACCAACACCGTCTGCACCGTCGCCGCAAGCCCATGCATGCCGCGACGCATATCAGTCACGCCTGCGGCGAGCCAGATCTGCGTGCCTCCCGGCAGTGCGATCACGATCGCCGCCGCAAACACTCGATCACGTTATCGAGTACGGCAGCATCCACCGATCCACGTACGCGCACAGTTGCCGCACTCAGCGTGATCTCAATATATGACTCTGGAAAGGTCGACGTACGCGGCACATCCGGCATCTGCGTCGTCACCGGTAGCAATGTTGCCGCCGGCATCTTGGCCTGTGAGTCCCCTACCAAACACGCTCGCGGCCTGCCGTACTTGCTTACCCACCGGCGCAGCAAGTTCGCGTTGACACCATGCAAGAGCGCCATCCGCGCCACCGACACGCCTGGCTCGCTGCACCGCCGCGCCAATGCGCGCTTCCCCGTCTTACTGTACGAGCGCCGGCCCTTCACGCCGCACTTGATGACAAGACCCTTTACGAGCTCCTCGCCGTCCCCTGACATGGTGTCCACCATCTCAACAAGTGGACACCATCCTTAAACGCTCTTGTTCGCCTGGCTAGACGGCCTTGGGATGGCGGTTAC